>Ga0302181_10000129_pt1 | contig 70552 bp, 67 predicted proteins | sample I_Palsa_E3_3_FD_198786 | JGI IMG/M metagenome (GOLD analysis project Ga0302181, IMG submission 198786) | Peat permafrost microbial communities from Stordalen Mire near Abisko, Sweden - I_Palsa_E3_3 | ecosystem: Environmental > Terrestrial > Soil > Palsa > Peat permafrost | place: Sweden...
CCTTGAACATCACGGTGATCGGGCGGCAGTACATCTGGCAGTACATCTACCCCGGCGCCAACCAGCGCGATGGCCTTGGCGCGCCCTACTCCTATGAGGAGATGGTCGTCCCCACCGAAACGACCGTAACGCTCAACATCGTCTCCGAGGATGTCGTCCACTCCTGGTGGGTGCCGGAACTGGGAGGCAAGTTCATGGCCGTGCCCGGTTATCACAACTACACGTGGTTCAAGATCCCCAAGCCCGGGATCTACCGGGGTCAGTGCGCCGCGCTGTGCGGACGCGGGCACGCGCGCATGATCGCCACCGTGAAGGCCGTCCCGCCGGCGCAGTTCGATGCCTGGCTGGCCTACCAGAAGCAGGAGATCTCCGAAGCCAACACCGAAGCCGCGACCGAGCGGGCCAAACTGAACTCCCAGGTCGGCCCCGGACGGGTCGAGAACCCGTAAATGTCTCTCCGCAAACCCCTCAGAACGTTGCCTCTGGCTCCTGAAGATGGGGCTCAGCGTCTTAGAGAGATCTCAATGTTTTCGGCATCCACAAAGGATCGATGATGGCCACCTACGCAGCCCCAGTCCCCCAGGTAGTAGCCCACCACGTCGAGCACGAGCAAAAAGGCTGGACGAGCTGGATTACGACCACGGACCACAAGCGGATCGGGATCATGTACATGGTCCTGACGTTCATGTTCTTCTGCTTGGGTGGGGTCGAGGCGCTGATGATGCGCCTGCAGCTGGGCGCGCCGAACAACACGCTTGTGACGCCCCAGACCTACAACCAGCTGTTCACGATGCACGGAACGACGATGATCTTCCTGTTCGTCGTGCCGATGATGGCGGGCCTCGCGAACTACTTCGTGCCGTTGATGATCGGCGCGCGCGACATGGCCTATCCGCGTCTGAATGCGCTCTCCTTCTGGCTGCTCTTGGCGGGCGGGATCGTCTTCTATGCCTCGCTCTTCTGGAACCCGCCGGAAGCCGGCTGGTCCAGCTACGCGCCGCTGTCCAGCGCGATCTATTCGCCGAGTGGCGGCCAGGACGCATGGATCTACCTGATCCACCTGACGGGGCTGTCCTCGATCCTGGGCGCGATCAACTTCTACGCGACGATCGCGAACATGCGCGCGAAGGGCATGTCGTGGGGCCGCCTGCCGCTGTTCATCTGGGCGATCCTGACCTACTCCGTCCTGATCATCTTCGCGATGCCGGTGATCGCCGGAGCGGTGACGATGCTGCTCACCGACCGCCACTTCGGCACGCACTTCTTCGACCCCTCGGAGGGCGGCTCGGCGCTCCTCTGGCAACACCTGTTCTGGTTCTTCGGGCACCCCGAGGTCTACATCATGGTCTTACCCGGGTTCGGGCTGGTCTCGGAGATCCTGCCAGTGTTCGCGCGAAAGCCGATCTTCGGCTACAAGGCGATCGCGGCCTCGACCGTGGCGATCGCGTTCCTCGGGTTCCTCACCTGGGCGCACCACATGTTCACGACGCCCACGCCCGAGGTGATCCTCGTGTTCGTGATGCTCTCCTCGTTCCTGATCGCGGTGCCAACGGGTGTGAAGATGCTCAACTGGATCGCGACCCTGTGGCGTGGTGCGATCGAATTCAAGACGCCGCTTTTGTTCTGCGTCGGCTTCCTTGCGCTGTTCTTGATCGGAGGCATCTCCGGCGTGTTCCTCGCCGTCTTCCCAGTCGACTGGCAGCTGAACGAAACCTACTTCGTCGTCGCCCACCTGCATTTCGTGCTCGTCGGCGGCTCGGTGTTCACGATCTTCGCCGCGATCTACTACTGGTACCCGAAGATCACCGGGCGGATGCTCGACGAACGCCTGGGCAAGCTGAGCTTCCACCTGATGTTCTGGGGCTTTCTCGCCACCTTCCTGATCCAGCACGTGATGGGCCTCGACGGGATGCCCCGGCGCGTGTACGAGTACGACAACGTGGGCCATCTGGCGTTGTACAACCAGATCTCCACGGTCGGCTCGTTCATCCTCGCCTCCGGGGTGCTCGTGACGATCATCAACGCCGTGCGCAGCCTCAAGCACGGCGCGATCGCCGGGCCCGACCCATGGAAGGCGAATACGCTGGAGTGGTTCACGAGCTCGCCCCCGCCGGTCAACAACTTCGACATCATCCCCGTCGTGCGCTCGGTCGAACCGATGAAGGACATCCGCCGCGAGGTGCAGCGGCGCAGCTCCGGAGCGACCGTGCCGGGTGGCGCCACCGTCCCCGCGGGAGCCACCCAGGTAGGGATCTAGGTTGGGCGTAGCGCCCCCCACCGCCGGTAGCGCCGCCCTCGAGGCACCCAGCCTCGGCCTCGCCCCACGCACGCGTCAACTGCTGAGCGACTACGTCGAGCTGACCAAGCCGAAGGTCCAGTCGCTGCTGCTGCTGACGACGATCGCCACGATGTACGTGGCCGGCGACCCCTCGGCCGTGCTGGTCGCGCTGACCTGCCTCGGCGGCTACCTGTCGGCGGGAGGCGCGGGAGCGGTCAACCATTGGTATGACCGCGACATCGACGCGCGCATGGCGCGCACGGCCACGCGGCCGGTCCCTTCGGGGCGCGTCTCTCCAAACGCCGCGCTCGCCTTCGGCTGCACCCTCGCCGGCCTCTCATTCCTAGAGCTCACGCTTGCCGTCAACGTGCTCGCCGCGAGCCTGGCCTTCGCGGGCTTCCTCGGCTACGTCTTCCTCTACACGGTCTGGCTGAAGCGGCGCACGCCCCAGAACATCGTGATCGGCGGAGCGGCCGGCGCGGTCCCCCCGCTCGTCGGCTGGGCGGCGGTCACCGGGTCTGTCAGTGCCACGGCGGTGCTCCTGTTCTTCATCGTCTTCTTCTGGACCCCGCCCCACTTCTGGGCACTGTCACTACTTATGAAGGACGAGTACGCGAAGGTGGACGTGCCGATGCTGCCCGTCGTGCGTGGCGAGGTGGAGACCAGACGGCAGATCCTGCTCTACACGGTGCTGCTCTACGCCGTCACGCAGCTGCCGTTCTGCGCCGGAGGCTTCGGGGACATCTACCTCGTCGCCTCGATCGCGCTCGGCCTCGGCTTCATCGCGGGTGCCGTCAGGCTCTACCGCCGGGCCGATCGCCGCAGCGCTTTGCAGCTGTACCTGTTCTCCCTGGCCTACCTCGCGCTGCTGTTCTGCGCGATGGTTGCCGACGCACATCTATAGAATGAGCCTCTGCCCATGCACATGACCCGACGTCTCGCACGCAAGAACATCCGCACCGGCCTGATCGTGTCCGGGATCTGCATGTTCATGTTCGGCATCACGTTCATCGTGGCCGCGATCTACATCTCCTCGTGAGCCCCCTCGATCCTGAGATCCCGCCCGCCGGCGAAGAGATCCACCTGCCCGGGCCGAGCATGCTGCCGGTCCTCACCGCAGTGGGCATCACGCTGGCGCTCGTCGGCGTCACGACCTTCATCGAGCTAACCGTCGTCGGCGTGATCATGACGGTCGTCTGCATCTGGCGCTGGGTCGGCGACACGCGCCGCGAAATCGAGGAGCTCCCGCTCGACTGAGCCGTCTCGTCTATCTCGCCTCAGCCGTCAAAGCTCAGGGCCAGATAGGCTCGCTGGCGCGTCCAGTCCGCTGGCGCATCCCACCCGGCTAGCTCATCCTCCTTATCCCGTCGCGGCGCTTGCCGGCACGGAACAGACCGCTCCGTCGGCCGTCCAGCAGCGCACGATGTCGCGGACGGAGAGGACGCCCACCGCCATCCCGTCCTCGATCACGATCAGGTGACGAAAGCCGCCGCGCACCATCACCGCGGCCGCCTCCTCGAGCGACCAGTCAGGCGCGGCGAAGATGACCTCTCGCGTGAGGTGCTCGCCGACCCGCTCGCCGTCGGGGTCGTGCCCGGCGCCGACCGAGTGCAGGATGTCCCGCTCGGTGATGATCCCTGGCCCGGGTCCGTCGGGGTCGATCACGACCGCGGCGCCCACGTTGCGCTCGGACATCAGATGCGCCGTCTCGCGCAGCGTGTGGCCGGGCCCCACCGTCAGCGCCATCGCGGTCATGCCGTATCGGACCTGCATTGCTCTCTCCTTTCCTGATTCCGCCTGGACAAACCCCCGCATCCGAGGATCTTCCACCGATTTGCCCAGCTTCACCGCCCACCCGGCCGCGCGCAGCTCAGGACCAGCATCACAACCCTGGGATTTGCAACGATTGCCTCAATGTAGTACCGGAGTCGGGAAAGATCAAGGACGAGAGCTCTCCGCCAGGCGCTTCGCTAGAGTTCGCACCGTGAGCACGAGCCAGCGCTACCGGCTGCGTAATCCCGCCAGCGGGCGGGAGATAGTGATCGAGGCAAAGCCGGAGCAGATCTACCTCGATCGCGACACAGATGAGCCTTTGGAGATCGTGGGCAAGCTGCTGCCGCTCGCTCCCTCCCCTTCACGGCTGCCGTGGGCAGTAGAGAACATGCGCTTCTGCTCCTGGTGCGATCAGCTCGCCCAGAAGGATCTGAACGACTGCCCCACCTGCTCTCGCCGCATGGGGCCGCTCACGCCGAGGCCGGCTAGTTGAAGGTCTGGCTCGCCGCCGGCATTTTGTTGCTGTGCGCCGTTGGGCTCGCGGCCTGCGGGGGCGGCAGCAACGTGAGCGACGCGGTGCCAAAGAGCACGCCCGACATCATCCCACCCACCGACACGAGCGCCGAAAAGGCGGCCGTGCAAACGACCTCCACATCGAGTACGTCGACCGCCAAATCGAGCGAAGGCACCTCGACCGCGTCCAGCGAAGAACCCAGCGGCAGCGGCGAAGCGTCCCCGAGCGGTGGCAGCGAAAGCGCGGCCTCCGAAAGCAATGGCGAATCGGCCGGCGGCACCTCCGCCGGCGAATCCTCGAAAAGCAGCGGAGGAGCATCCGCCAGCAAAGAATCGTCCGCCACCCCCAGCGGCGGCGCCAGCGCACCCTCAGGCTAGGGTCCTGAGTCAGAAATTCGGTCAGTGTTTGCCGGATGGATGGACGTGATCTGACGTTCGACGACGCCGGTGAGTGTGCGGGTGGCACATGGCCGACGTCGGCGGGCCTCAGGCGCGTTCAGGCACCGGGAAACACCAGCGAATTTCTGACTCAGGACACTAGGGCGTGGAGATCAGCGTCGCGCTGTACGTCAGGCGCGCTGTGAGATACAGGCAGTAGTACTGCACCGATGTCCCCACCCCTGTCTGTGTGGTCTGGCTGCTCGTGCTCGTGCACTGGCTTTTCGGCCGGCTGGCGCGCCATGAGGTCGTATTCGTGAAGCCCAGCGCCAGCGCCGGCGCCCAGGAGGGAACGGTCAGCGCGATCACGTCGCCCTTTTTTACCTGCAGGGTGGTTTCCAGCGGGAACTGGGCCGTTTTGCCGAAGTAGGGTTCGAGTTTGACCAGCGGGCTCTGCGCGATCAGCTTGTAGGTCAGGTTCGGCGTCTTCTGGGGGCGCAGGATCGCGATACCCGCCGTCGAGGGACCGCCCTCGTTGGCGTTGAAGAACTTGATCTGAGTCGCGTTCGGGTTGCCGAGGTCGATCGACCAGGCGACAATCGTGCCGGCGCGTGGCGCCGTCTGCGGATTGTGCACTGTACCGACCTTCACCTGGAAGCCCGTCGTACGGCTCACGGCCAGGCATGGGCTGCCCGGGCAGCTCGGCACGGTTTCGGGATTGGTGGTGGGCGGGATCACACCGACTTCGGTGAGCGTCGCCTGCGAGCCCGCGGGCAGCACAAGCACGAGCGCAAGGCTCGCGAGGACTGCCGCTGTGGATGCACGGATCATGTGGTCATTCAACACGACTACAACGAAGATGTAGCGGTTTTGTTCGCTATTTCTGCACCAGTTCCTGCGCCGCGGCCGCGATCTCCGCCGGATCTCCAGGCGCGGGGACCCAGGGTAGCTGCAGCGGATCGCCCGTGTAGCGCGGGATCACGTGCATATGGAAATGGAAGACCGTCTGCCACGCGATCGCACCGCAGGAGTTGACCAGGTTGACCCCCTCGGCCCCCAGCAGCTCCTTCGCGCGGCGCGCCTGATGCTGTGAGGCGAGCGCGACCGCGTGCAGATCCTCCACGTCGATGCTGAGCAGGTCGGGCGTGTGCGCGCGTGGAATCACGAGCACGTGGCCGCGGGTGGCTGGGTTGATGTCCATCAGAGCCACCGTGCGCTCGTCTTCGCCGACGATCGTCCCCGGCAGCTCGCCCGCGAGGATCTTGCAGAAGATGCAGTTCGGGTCGCTCATTCCATCCAAGCCTAACCGGATGCTGTCCGTGTGCGCGCGTACACGAGAGCCTGCTCGCGCGTTTTGAGCTCACCGGTGTATTGCCCCTGCGTGAGCTCCTCCAAGAGCTCGCCCACTCGCGGCCCCACGCTGATGCCGAGCTCATTGGCCAGCTCATCGCCGCGCCACAGCGGCCTGGGCGGCCCTTCGGCTCGCCAGCGCAGGGCGTCCCTCAGAACCCCGTGTGCCACAGCCATGTGCGCGTCGATCGCCCGATCGGAGTCCTCTCCGCGCGTCGCCAGCCGATCCACCACCGACAGGAGCGTCACATCTACCTCCACAGGCTCGCATGCCCTCAGGTACGCGTACACCGTGCGACGCACCAGCGGCTGGGGCTCATGGACGAGGAAGCCGAGCCGCAGGTGGTTGCGCACCAGCGCGGCGACATGCGCGCGCAACCGCTCGCTCGTGCGCAGTCTCGCGAGCACCGTCCTGGCCAGCTCGGCGCCCCTGGCGTCGTGGCCGATGAACGTCACGCGCCCGTCCTCGGGACGAACTCCCCTCGTCAGCGGCTTAGCCGCATCGTGCAACAGTGCCCCCCAGCGCAGTGCCTCTCCACGAGTCATCTCGTCGGCCAGCGGCTCGTTCAGCAGCGCGAGGAGATCCGCGGTGTACTCCTCGCCCAGAGTCGCCGCGGGATCGGCCTGCAGCTCAATCGTGCGGTCGAGCACCTCGAGCGTGTGGCCGTAGACATCGAGGTGATGAAAGCGATTCTGCTCGATCCCCTTCAGCGCCTCCAGCTCCGGGAGCACGACCGCCGTGGCGCCCAGCGAGTCCAGCAACTCGATCCCGTGCCGCGCCCGTGGCGAGGCGAGGATCCGGCGCAGCTCCATGAACACGCGCTCGGCCGACACTCTGCTCAGCTCACCCGCGTGCGCGCGGGCCGCAGCGTTGGTCTGCTCCTCCGGCTCCAGATCCATCTCGACCGCGATCCGCACCAGGCGCAGCACCCGCAGCGGATCGTCGGCGAACGCCTCCGGGCCCGCCATTCGCAGCCGGCGCGCGCTCAGATCCTCCAGCCCACCCAGTGGATCGATCGTCACGCCTCCCTCGATCGGCTCGGCGATCGCGTTCACGGTGAAGTCGCGCAGTCGCAGGTCCTCCTGCAACGAGCCGCCCCGCAACCGCTCCAAGTCCGCTTGCCAGGCTCTGTCGCGCGCGACCACGCGCCAGGCGCCGAACTCCTCCGACAGTGCAAAGCACGCCGCCTTGCCGGCCGCGCGGGCGATCGCGCGCGCCGCCTGCTCGGGATCGCCATCGACGACGAGGTCGAGATCGGTCAGGGGCCGGCCCAGGACACGGTCGCGCACGGCTCCCCCCACCAACCAGGCGGGCCGGCCGGCGAGCGCCGCGCGGGCAACCTCCAGCCCGTCGCTCATACCGCGTCGCCGTCGCGGTGATACTGCCGCGGAACGCGCGGCGTGAGTGCGCACGTGACCTCGTAGTTGATCGTCTCCAGCCGCTTCGCCACCTCCTCGGCGGTGATTCGCTCCGGTCCCTGCGCACCGATCAGGATCGCCTCCTCGCCGAGCATCTCCTCGCCCGCGTCGGGACCGAGATCGACGGTGATGTTGTCCATGCTCACAGTGCCCACGACGGGGTAGCGGCGGTCGGCGATCAGCACGTCGGCGTTGTTCGAGCACCCACGCCGCCAGCCATCGCCATATCCGATCGGCAGAACCGCCAGCCACGTGTCTCGCTCGGCCACAAAGCGCCGCCCGTACCCGGCGCTCTCCCGCGCCTCGAACCGCTTCACCTCGGCAACGTAGGAGCTCAGCCCGAGCGCCGGCTCAAGCCCTTGCGCGGTGGGGTCATCGCCGAACGGGTCCATCCCGTAGACGGCGATCCCGCAGCGCACCATGTCGAGCTGAGCGCGCGCCTCGCGCAGCAGCGCGGCGCTGTTCGCGGCGTGCACGATCAGCTCCGGCTGCTCGGCCTTCACCGCTGCCGCCCACTCGGTGAATCTGCCGAGCTGCATCGCGAAGAACCCGTCGTCACTGCGATCGTCGGCGGTGGCGAAGTGCGTCATCAGCCCCACCAGCTCGACCCCATCGGCGTCTCTCGCCGCCACCACCGTGCGGGAGGCCTGCGCCGGATCGCGCGTGCCGAGCCGCCCCATGCCGGAATCGAGCTTCACGTGCACCTTCCCACCACCCGCCAATCGGACAGCCCGCACCTGCCGCTCGCTCCACACGACGACATCGGCATCCGCGGCGAGCGCCTGCACCAGCTCCCCGTTACTCAGCGCGCCCATCACGAGCACACGCACATCGAGCAGACCCGCCTCGCGCAGATCCAGCGCCTCGCTCGCCGCGGCGACCGCCAGCCAGCTCGCGCCACCGGCAAGCGCCGCGCGCGCGCTCTGCGCCGCGCCGTGGCCGTAGCCGTCGGCCTTCACCACCGCGCACAGCTCAGCCTCGCCACTCAGCTCGCCACGCAGCCGCGCACAGTTGCGCTCGATCGCCGCCACGTTCACGCGCGCCACCACGCGGTGAGCGGTCATCGAGTCACGCCTCCACGCGCCGCCGGCAGCGCCGCGATCACGTCGGAGGCGACCACGCCCTCGGCCGCACCCTGCCTGCGTGCCGCCTCGCGGCCGGCTTGCGCGTGCAACGACACGCCCACGGCGGCAGCGGTAAACGGGCCGAGTCCGGCGGCGAGCAGTGCGGCGATCACCCCGGTCAGCACATCGCCGGTGCCGGCCGTCGCCAGCGCCGGTGTGGCACCCGGGCTGACGGCCACGCGCCCAGAGGGCTCCGCGACCAGCGTGTCGTCGCCCTTCAGCACGACGACCGCCCGCGCCCGCTCGGCGGCCGCGCGCACGTGGCGCAGACGCTCGCGCTCAATCTCCTCGCTGCCGAGCTGGAGCAGCCGGCCCAGCTCGCCCGCGTGCGGGGTCAGCACCGTAGCGGCCGATCGCGCACTCAGCTCATCGATGCATCCCGCGTGCGCATTCAACCCATCCGCGTCGAGCACCAGCGCGACCTCAGCCTGGCGCGCGAGCTCGCGCGCGAACTGGACGGCGCCATCGCTTCGTCCCAGCCCCGGTCCCAGCGCCAGTGCACCGCCACGTCCACTCACATCAAGCACGTCCTGCACTCCATCGGCCGTTAACCCGCCGTCTTCGTCGGGCAGCCCCCTAGTCATCAACTCCGGTGGCCCGGCGGTCGCGAGGATCGCCTGCAAGGACGCAGGTACGAAAGCCGTCACATACCCGGCCCCGGCGCGCATCGCCGCCTCCGCGGCCATCCGCGGCGCGCCGGTCAGCCCGCGCGAGCCGCCCGCGAGGAGCACGTGGCCACTGATGAACTTCGTCGATGCCGCCTTCCTTCGCGGCAATAGACCGAGGACCGATGGTTCGATCAGGCCGATCGTCGTGTCGTCGGGGGAGCCGCGCGGAATCCCGATATCGATCGTGTGCACCTCACCCGCGTGCGCCTTACCCGGCGCGATCCACAAGCCCGGCTTTCCGGCGTGGAAGGTCACGGTGGCCACCGCCCGCACCGCGGCGCCTGACACGACTCCCGTGGAGACATCCACGCCGCTCGGCACATCCACGCTCACGACCGGCGCGCGGGCCGCGTTTACGGCCTCGATCGCCTCCTCGACCGCTCCTCGGGGCTCCCCCTGGAAGCCCGTGCCGAGCAGCGCATCCACGATCACGGTCGCCTCCGTGAGCACCTGCTCGGATCGCTCGCGATCCTTGCTCAGCTCGAGCGGCACCTCGCCGGGCAGCCGCTCGAGGTTCACGCGCGCGTCGCCGGCGAAGTCGCCGAGCGGCGCCGCACACACCACCGTCACGCTCCTGCCCGCCTCGCGCAGTAGCCGGGCGACCACCAGCCCATCGCCGCCGTTGTTTCCCTTCCCGCACATGACCGTCAGCGGTCCATCCGGAGCCAGTTGCTCAACCATTCGCGTAACGCCCGCCCCCGCGCGCTCCATCAACTCGAGCGACGGCACCCCTCGCTCATCGATCGCCCAGCGGTCAACGCCACGCATCGTCTCGGCGTCGAGCAGCGGTGTCAGCCAGTCGGGGAGTTGATCCACGACCAGCGATGCTAGATGACTACTCGACGGTGACGGTCTTCGCCAGGTTGCGCGGCTGGTCGACATTCAGGCCGCGCTTGCGCGCGATCTCATACGCGAGCAGCTGCAGTGGGATCACCGCGAGCATCGGCTGCAGCATCCAGTCCACCGCGGGCACGGTTATCACCGAGTCGGCGTGCTTGGCAATCTGCTCGTTGCCCGCCGTCGTCACCGCGACCACGTGCGCGCCGCGCGCGCGCACCTCCTGCATGTTCGAGACCATCTTCTCGAGCACGGGCGAATCGGTCGCCACACACACAACCGGCGTGGTCTCGTCCAGCAGCGCGATCGGACCGTGCTTCATCTCTCCCGCGGGGTATGCGTCGGTGGCGATGTAGGAGACCTCCTTCAGCTTGAGCGCTCCCTCCAATGCCACCGGTAAGCCAGCGTGGCGACCGATATACAGGAAGAACTGACTCTGCCAGTACGCGTTGGCGACACGCGCCACCTGCTCGTCCATGCCCTGAAGAACCTGTTCGATCGCGTGCGGCAAGCGCTTCACCTCGCCCACGAGCTCCGCGAGCCGCGCTGGGTCGAGCGTGCCGCGCAGCTCGGCCAAGCGCAGCGCGAGCAGATAGACGACCGCGACCTGACAGAGGAACGTCTTCGTCGCCGGCACGCTTACCTCCAGGCCTGCGCGGGTGAACAGCACGCCGTCGGCATCGCGTGTCACCTGTGAGCCCATCACGTTCGTGATCGCCAGCACCGAGGCGCCGCGCTCCTTCGCCTTGCGCATCGCCGCCAGCGTGTCGGCGGTCTCCCCCGACTGAGAGATCCCGATCACGAGATCTCCAGGCCCGACCACAGGGTTGCGATAGCGGTACTCCGAGGCGACGTCCACCTCGACCGGCACGCGCGCCCACTCCTCGATCGCGTAGCGCCCAATCAAGCCGGCGTGGTAGGCGGTGCCGCAGGCCACCACCACGATGCGCTTCACGTCGTGCAAGATCGCCTCGTCCATGACCCCCGCCTCTGCCAGATCGACACCGCTTCCTCGCGCGGTGCGGTCGGCGATCGTCTCGGCGACGGCGTCCGCCTGTTCATGGATCTCCTTCAGCATGAAGGTCTCATAGCCGCCCTTCTCGGCGGTGTCCTCATCCCAGTCGACGGTTTCGACAGGGCGCTCCACCTCCGCGCCGGTGGGCGTCGTGATCGTCACGCCCTCGGGGGTCAACACGACGATCTCGCCGTTGTCCACGTACTGCACCTCGCGTGTCTGCGCCAGGAAGGCGGGCACCGCGGAGGCCACGAACTGCTCGCCCTCGCCGCGGCCGACAATCAGCGGGCACTCCCGCCGCGCTCCCACCAGCGTCTCGGGCTCCTGCAGGCACATCGCTACAAACGCGTAGTGACCCTCCAGCTCGCCGTAAGCGCCCCGTACCGCGTCGGCCAGGTCGCCATCGTAGTGCTCGGCGATCAGATGCGCGATCACCTCGGCGTCGGTCTCGGAGGTGAAGACGCTCCCCGCCGCCAGTAAACGCTCCTTGAGCGTCATGTAGTTCTCGACGATCCCGTTCACCACCACGTGGAAATGGTCCGCCGAGTCGTAGTGCGGGTGGGCGTTCTCCTCTGTCACGCGCCCGTGTGTCGCCCAGCGCGTGTGGCCGATGCCGGTCGTGGCAGGACGCACGGCCACCGCCACGGCTCCCTCCTCCGCCTCCTCTTGGCCCTGTGCCTGGGCCAGGCCGTCGAGCTTTGCCCGCAGCGCGTCGAGGTTGCCCACGGCTCGCACGGTCTCGATCCCGTCCTCGCCGATCACCGAAATCCCCGCGGAGTCATACCCACGGTACTCGAGCTTCTTCAACCCATCGAGCAGCAGCTCCTGGGTTGGGAGCCCACCCACCCGGTTACCGACGTAGCCAACGATGCCGCACACCCCGTCGAAGATATCAGCGTGATTCAGCCCAGCTCGCGCTGCACCAGTGCTGCCAACCGTCCACAGACCTCATCGGTCTCATCCACGGTCGGCGCCTCGACCATCACCCTGACGAGCGGCTCAGTCCCGCTCGGGCGCACCAGCACGCGTCCGCGGCCCTCCAGCGCCTTCCCAGCTGCGCTCACCGCTTCGTTGACCTCCGTGGCCGACTGAAGCGCGCCACGCTCGCGCACGCGTATGTTCACCAGCCGCTGCGGCAGTTTCTGCATCGCGTCGCGCTCAACGAGGTCGCGGCCAGCCAGCGCCTCCAGCGTCAGCAGCGCGCCGGCGATCCCGTCGCCCGTGCGGTTGAAGCTCAGGTCGATGATGTGGCCCGACTGCTCACCGCCCAGCACCCAGCCGCGCTCACGCAGCTCCTCCAGCACGTAACGATCCCCGACCTGCGTGATCGCCACCTCCACGCCGGCGCGCTCCATCGCTGAATGAAAGCCGTAGTTGGTCATCACCGTGACCACCACGCCACCGCCGTTCAGACGGTCGCGCTCGCGCAGGTGCAGCGCCGCGAGCGCAATCAGCTCGTCGCCGTCGACGACTGTCCCGGTCCGGTCGACAGCCAGCACACGATCGCCATCGCCGTCGAAGGCGAACCCCACGCCGTGTCCTCCCTCGCGGACCTTAACGCCCAGCTGCTCGACGTGTGTGGAGCCGCAGCCGTCGTTGATGTTGCGCCCGTCCGGCCGATCGGCGATCACGGTCACCTTCGCACCCAGCCGCCGGAAGATCTCCGGTGCGACGTGGTGGGTGGCGCCGTTTGCGCAATCGAGCAGCACGTCCAACCCGCTCAGGTCGAGCTCGGCGAAGTGACTGTGCAGCTCGCGCAGGTAATCCTCGCCCGCGCCCCTCAACTCACGGATACGCCCGATCGCCGGCGCCGCGGTGGACGTGGAGGCCGCCTCCTCCAGCTCTCGCTCGATCGCCAGCTCGTTCTCGTCAGACAGCTTGTAGCCGTCACCGGCGAAGAACTTGATCCCGTTGTCCTCGTAGGGATTGTGCGAGGCCGAGAGGACCACCGCCAGGTCGAAGCCGTAACGACCGATCAACAAGGGCGCCGCCGGCGTCGGCAGCACGCCGCCCAGCAGCGCATCCCCGCCCGCGGCGCTCACGCCGGCCGCGACCGCGGCCTGAAGCATCTCACCCGACTCGCGCGTGTCGCGCACGATCAGCACCTGCGGACGACCGACGCCCGTCTTCCGCGTCGCCGCCTGCGCCAAGCCGAGCGCCAGCTGTGCGGTGAGCAACCCCCCGGCGACCCCGCGCACGCCGTCCGTCCCGAACAGCTTCCGACTCATTTCGCCACGCTCGACGACATCCGACCTCCAGAGGTGCTCCTACGAATCGCGCCCAATCCGGTTACATCAGCCAAGTGGGGCGGCATTCTCAAACGGCCGGCTTTCTTGCGGCCGTTTGAGAATGCCGGTCCCACTACCGCTTGGAGAACTGCGGCTTCTTGCGGGCCTTCTTCAACCCGGCCTTCTTGCGCTCCTTCGCGCGCGAATCGCGCGTCAAAAAGCCGCGGCGCTTGAGCTCACCGCGCAGGTTGGGATCGGCCTCCAGCAACGCGCGTGAGACGCCGTGACGCAACGCCCCCGCCTGGGCGGAGATGCCACCGCCGTGCAACCGCGCGACCACATCCATCCGCTCTTGGTAGCCCACCGTCTCCAGCGGCTGGCGAATGTTCCGCTGCTGTGTAATGCGCGGGAAGTGCTCCTCGAGCGTTCTTCCGTTCACAAGGTAGGAGCCGCTCCCCGGTCGCAGCGTTACCCGCGCGACCGCCGTCTTGCGCTTGCCCGTCGCGCGATACCGCGCGCCTGAGGCCAGGTCGATCGCGGCGGTGGAGATCGGCTTGCTCAGGACCTCCTCCCGGTCCTCCTGCCGGCTGTCCGCCTCGCTCTCGGACTCCTCGCCCTCGATCGCATACGGGTCCTCGTAAGCCTCGACGCGGCCCAGCGGGTCGACACCCTCGGGGACGATGTCGACCTCGAGGTGCGCTCCCGGCACGGCCGGCTTCACGCGGGGGGCGGCCTCCTCCTCCTCCTCGTCATCCTCCTCCAACTCAGCCTCGGCGACGATCTCCTCCGCGAGAACCTCCTCGACGGCCTCCTCGAGGATCTCCTCCGCAACGATCTCCTCGGCAATCTCCTCTGCAACAGCCTCTACGACGATCTCCTCGGCCACGGCCTCCACAACAGCCTCCTCGAGGATCTCTGCCTCGGCGCGCTCCTGCGCTGCCTCCAGCGGCGCGTCCTCGGCCGAACCGGCAATCTCAGTCGCCTCCTCGCTCGGGACGGCGTTGCCGGGGATCGGCTCGAACTGCTCGGCCTCCTCCGGCTCGGCCTGTGGGCGCTCCTGGGACTCCTGCAGCGCCTCCAGCGCGGCATCCTCGGCGGACCCTGCGATCTCGCTTGCGTCCTCAGTCGGGACGGCGTGCCCCTCGACGGGTGCCTCCTGGCCCTCGGCAGGTGTCTCGTGCGTGTCGTCGTCGGCCATCAGGCCTCGATCTCCAAAGGTTGGGGGTTCTGGGCTGTGTGCGGGTGCTCGGGGCCGGCGTAGATCTTCAGCTTCGTGATCTGTTTCCGCGCCAACCGATTACGCGGCATCATGCCTTTCACGGCCAGCCGGATGATCTCCTCGGGGCGCCGCGCCTGCATCTCCTCGAACGTTCTCGAACGCAACCCACCCGGGTAGCCGGAGTGGCGGTAGTAGCGCTTGTCTTTGCGCTTGTTCCCGGTCACGGCGACCTTCTCCGCGTTGATCACGACGACGAAGTCGCCCGTGTCGATGTGCGGGGTGTACTCGGGCTTGCGCTTGCCCCGCAGCACGTCGGCGATCTGCGTTGCGAGCCGGCCCAGCGTCTTGCCGTTCGCGTCGACCACAACCCAGTTGCGCTCGCGCTCGGTCGGTTTGGCCACGTATGTCCTGGCCGAAGGTGTTGAAATTGAAGGGGTCATTACGTAGAAAAGGCCACGCTTTATCGCGCGGCGCGAGGGCACATCATAGGCGAAGTCGTTCTTCCTCGGGTCGTCGCGGGCCGTCCTGGCCGGTTGCGCAAAGCATCCTCCGAGCAACTGTGCTCGACAGCCTCCCCCAAAGACTACCCGGTCACTCCCACTCGATGGTCCCCGGAGGCTTGCTCGTGATGTCCAGCACGACCCGGTTGACCTCGCGCAGCTGGTTGATCATCCGTGACGCAATCGTCTCCAGCAGGTCGTACGGCAGCCGCGCCCAGTCGGCCGTCATCGCATCGTCGCTCGTCACCGCGCGGACCACAACCACGTAGCCGTACGTGCGCTCGTCTCCCTGCACGCCCACCGTGCGCACGTCCGGCAGCACGCAGAACGACTGCCACAGCTCGCGGTACAGACCCGCCTTGCGGATCTCCTCCTGCAGGATGCTGTCGGCCTCGCGCAGCACGTCCAAGCGCTCCTTCGTCGCCTCACCGCCGACGATCCTGATCGCGAGACCTGGCCCCGGGAACGGCTGGCGCCAGACCAGTCTTTCCGGCAATCCCAGCTCGGCGCCGACGGCCCTGACCTCGTCCTTGAACAGCGCCCTCAGCGGCTCCACCAGCTCAAATTTGAGGTCGTCCGGCAAGCCGCCAACATTGTGGTGGGACTTGATCGTCGCCGCCCCGGTCCCCCCGCCCGACTCGATCACGTCGGAGTACAGCGTTCCCTGCACCAGATATCGGGCGCCCTCGCCATCGCCCCCTCCGGCGAGCTTCGCAGCCTCCTCCTCGAAGACCCTGATGAACTCGGCGCCGATCGCCTTGCGCTTGGCCTCCGGCTCACTCACGCCTTTCAGCTTCTCCAGGAACCTTTCCTCAGCGTCCACGGCCACGATCGGAACCTTGAACGTGTCCCTGAACGCGCTCACCACCTGCTCGCCCTCGTCCTTGCGCATCAATCCGTGGTCGACGAACACGCACGTCAGCTGGTCACCGACCGCGCGGTGCACCAACAGCGCCGCGACCGAGGAGTCGACCCCGCCCGAGAGCCCGCAGATCACCTGCCCGTCACCCACCTGCCGCCGGATCCGCTCGATCTGATCCTCCACGATCCCCTTGGCCGACCATGTCCGCTCGCAGCCGCACACCTCCGTCAGGAATCTCGTCAGGATCTCCTGCCCGTAGGGCGTGTGCACAACCTCGGGGTGGAACTGGATTCCGTAGATACCGCGCTGGGCATCCTCGACAGCGGCCACCGGTGAGACGCTCGAGGACGCCAGCGCCGTGAATCCTGGGGGCGGCTCGATCACCGTGTCGCGGTGGCTCATCCAGCACGTCTGCTCCTTCGGCATCCCCTTCAACAGCGTTCCCGGCTCGATCACCGTCAGGTCCGAGCGGCCGAACTCCCCAACCTCTGCCTCCTGCACCTTTCCCCCGAGCTCGTGTACGAGCAGCTGCATCCCGTAACAAATGCCCATCACGGGCACCCCCAGCTCCAGCAGGCCGCGCTCCAGTCGCGGCGCCCCCTCGGCGTACACCGACGCCGGACCGCCCGAGAGGATGATCCCGCGGGGTTTCCTGCGCTCGATCTGCTCCAGGGGGGTGTGACTGGGCAGTAGCTCGCTGAATACCCCGCAGTCGCGTACGCGCCGGGCGATCAGTTGCGAGTACTGGCCCCCGTAATCAAGGACGATTACCTCTTCGTTGACCTCAGGTATGCCGCCGGTCAACTCCTCGCCGGCGGGTGCGGGCGTGGCGAGCGCCGCGTCAGTCATTGACGAGGACGGCTGCTGCGGCCCCGCTGGACCCCATCCCCACGCCCTGGTCGCGCTGGAGCGTCTTGCCCTCGGTCTGCAATGCAGGCGCGATCACGACCTCGGCGCGGTTGAACTCCGCGAGGTCCTTGTGCCCGCAGGTCGCCATCGAGGTCCTCAGCCCACCGAACAGGTTGAACGTGCCGTCGTTCTCGCGCGCCGGACCGACGAGGATCTCCTCGAGCGTCCCGTTCTGGGTCGTCGCGACACGTGCGCCGCGCGGCAACGACGGGTGGAATGTCGCCATGCCCCAGTGAAAGCCGCGCCCCGGAGCCTCGTATGCACGCGCGAGCGGTGAGCCGATCATCACCGCGTCGGCGCCGAGCGCGATCGCCTTCGACACGTCGCCTCCATTTCTCATCCCGCCGTCGGCGATCACCTGGCAGTACTCGCCCGTCTCCAGCATGTGCGTCGAGCGGGCATGCGCCACGTCAGCGATCGCCGTCGCCTGCGGCACGCCGATCCCGAGCACCCCGCGCGTCGTGCACGCCGCTCCGGGCCCGACCCCGACCAGCACCCCAGCGGCGCCCGTGCGCATCAGGTGCAAGCCCGTATGGTAGGACGCGCAACCGCCGACGACGACCGGTACCTCGAGTGTCGGAATGAACTCCTTCAGGTTCAACGGCGTCGACACGGTCGAGACGTGCTCCCCCGAGACGACCGTTCCCTGGATCACGAGCACATCGAGCCCAGCCTCCAAAGCAAGCTCGTGGTACTTCAGCACTCGCTGCGGGGTCAGTGAGGCCGCGACGACGACCTTCTGCTCCTTGATTTCCCTGATCCTCTGGGTGATCAGCTCGGGCTTCACGGGCTCTGCGTAGATCTCCTGCATCTCGCGCGTGGCCTGCTCCTTCGGTAGCTCGGAGATCCGCTCGAGCTGCTCCTCGGCGTCCTCGTACCTGGTGAAGATGCCCTCCAGGTTCAGCACAGCGAGCCCACCGAGGTTGCCGACGATCCCGGCTGTCCGCGGCGAGACCACTCCGTCCATCGCCGAGGCCATCATCGGCAGCTCGAACTGGTACGGCCCCAGCTTCCAAGAAAGATCAATATCGTCCGGGTCGCGCGTGCGCCGGGAGGGAACGATCGCGATGTCGTCGAATCCGTATGCCTGGCGCGCCTTCTTGCCGCGTCCGATCTCAATCTCCATCGCTTCATCCTCGCATTCGGGGCGGACAGTTTGCGCCTACAGGCCTGGTGATTCGAGCATAGCAATGGCTCCCCGGGACTCATGCGCTCTCGCCGGTCCTTATGCCCTGGGATATGCTCGATTGAGATGCCCGACCAGCTCCCCAAACGCTATGACCCGCAGGCGATCGAGGCCCGCCGGCAGTCGGCCTGGAGCGCGCGAGACGCGTTCCGCACGCCCGAGCCGGCCGGCGGAGCGCCGCGCAAGTACATCAAGCCCTCCGCGCCCTTCACCTCGGGCAACATCCACATCGGCCACGTCCGCTCCTACTCGATCGGCGACGCCTACGCACGTTTCTCTCGCGCGCGCGGGGATGCGGTGCTGTTCTCGTTCGGCTTCGACGCGTTTGGCCTGCCCGCCGAGCTCGGCGCGATCGCAAGCGGCGAGTCACCGAACGACTGGGTCAGCCGCTGCGCGTCGCACATGCAGGGACAGCTGGAGCGCCTCGGCTTCTCCTTCGACTGGTCGCGTTCGTTCCTCAGCTCGGACGCGCTCATGTATCGCTGGTCGCAATGGCTGTTCCTCACGCTGCTCGACGCCGGGCTTATCTATCAAGGGACGGGGACCGTCGACTGGTGCGAGACCTGCCAGACGACCCTGGCCACGATCCAGGTGGAGGACGGCCTCTGCTGGCGCTGTCACAACCCGGTTCAGCTGATTCAGCAGACCCAGTGGTACCTGCGCATCAGCTCCTACGTGCCCGAGAACGACGCACGCCTGGAGGAGCTCGAGCAGAGCGGCATCTGGGATGAGAGCTCGCTCGCCTCCCAGCGCTTCGTCCTCGGGCGCCTCGACGGAGTCGAGCTCGATCTTGCCGGTCCCGATGGCGGCGCTCTGACCGTGTTCACGCCGCACGCGGACGCGCTCGGAGAGGCACGGTTCGTCGCGATCTCGCCCAAGCATCCCGACGTCGAGCGCTGGGTCGCCGATCCCGCCGTGCTCGAGCAACTGGAGGATCTGCGCTCCGGAGGTCTGGAGCGCGACTCGCGCGATGCCGAGGCAATCCCGCTGATCGACACCGGGCGCACACTGCCCTCCCCCGTGACCGGCGAGCCGATGCCGGTGCTGATCTCGCCGATCGTGGACGGGCGCTTTGGTGCGACCGCGGTGCTCGGCATCCCCGCGCGCGACCGCACCGACGCTCTGATCGCGGGACGGCTGGGGCTAGGAGTGGACGACCCCGACGAGGTTGCCGGGGCAGGCCCACCGATCGAGGGCCTACGCCCGGCGGTGCGTTACCGCGCGAACGACTTCTCGATCTCGCGCCAGCGCTCGTGGGGCACGCCGATCCCGATCGTCTACTGCGAGCAGTGCGGCGCCGTGCCCGTGCCTGAGGAGCAGCTACCGGTGTTGCTTCCCCTCGACCTCAAACCGACGGGGTTGGGTAACCCGCTTGCCGAGCGAGAGGACTTCGTGCAGACCACCTGCCCTGGTTGCGGCGGCGTGGCGCGGCGCGAGACCGACACGCTCGACTGTCATTTCGACGCGCTCTGGCTGTGGGTTCCCGCGTGCGTGCCCGTGAGCGAGCGCGAGCGCCCGCTGCAGGAGATCTTCGCCCTGGAGGATCTACGCCAGTGGCTGCCCTCCGAGCGGCTCGTCGCCGGCTCCGACAGCGGCAACTTCGTGTTCGACCAGCGGATCGTCACAAAGGCTTTGCGCGACATCGGCCCGCTCGCCTTTCTCGCCGACGGCGAGCCCTTCGCCGGCTGCCTCTTCCACGAGATGGTGATCCGCGACGGGCGCAAGATGTCCAAGCACCTCGGCAACGTCGTCGACCCGGATGAGCTGCTCGCCAAGTACGGAGCGGACACCGTGCGCCTCGCGACCCTTTACGCCGCCCGCCCGCAGCGGTCGCTGAACTGGAGCGACTCCGCGGTTCTGCGCTGCAACCGGTTCCTCGCGCAGGTCTGGGAGTTCTCGCTCAGAGCACTCACCGCCCCCGCTCCCACGGGCGATCCAGGCGATCTCAGAGATACGACCGAGCACCTGCGGCTGAAACTCTCAACCTGGTGCGCCGCCGCCGTCGAGAAGACGACCGAGGAGATGGAGAGCCTGGAGATGCACAGCGCCGTGCGCGACGTGATGCGCCTGTTCGACCGCATCAAGGACTTCGAGAAGCGCGTCCTCGCGCGCCAACCGGAGCTGAGCCCGGCCGATCGCGACGCGCTGCTGGAGGCGCTCACCGTCCTGATTCAGCTACTCGGCCCCTTCGCGCCGCACCTGTCCGAGGAGCTGTGGATCGCTTTCGGTCACGAGGCTGACACACAGACGCCGTGGCCGGGCGTATCGTCTCTTGAACCGGCATGAGCCCTTCCAGCACATCCTCGCTCCAGGGGACCCGCCAGCGGACGCGTTCGTGCGCGACGGAGCTCGTCTGCCATCGCTGCGACCATCGCTATCCGCTGACCGATACCGTCTTCGCCTGCCCGGACTGCGGGAAGGGCCTGGACATCGTCTACGACTACGAGCTCGCGGCCAGCCACTTCCGTGACTTCCCGAGCTCCGAGCGCCCACAGAACATCTGGCACTTCGAGGAGCTGCTCCCGATCCTCGACGTGAGCGCGCAGGCGCGCGTGGGCCAGCACTCCGGCTACACGCCGCTGATCCGCGCCGACCGGCTCGGCGCCGAGCTGGGGCTGAACAACCTCTACCTGAAGGACGACTCCAGCAACCGTCCGAGCCTCTCTTATAAGGATCGCGTCGTCTCGATGTCGGTCGCGCGGCTGCTCGAGCGGGGCAAGACGGAGATCGGCTGCGTCTCCACCGGCAACGTCGGCACGGCCGTGGCCTCGATGGCCGCCAAGGCCGGGGTCGACGCGTTCATCTTCTACCCCAACCGCCTCGAGGAGACGAAGGCGCGCGTCTGCATGGCGCTCGGCGCGAAGGTCGTCCAGGTGGAGGGCAACTACGACGAAGCCAACCGCCGCTGCCGCGAAGTCGCCGCGGAGACGGGGATGGACTTCGCGAACATCACGCTGCGCCCGTTCTACGCCGAGGGCGCGAAGACCGCGGCGTTTGAGATCGTCGAGCAGCTGCAGTGGGCCTCGCCCGACCATATCGTCTCGCCCGCGGCCGGCGGCACGCTCTCCTCGCGGATGCACAAGGGCCTTGGCGAGCTCCAGCTGCTCGGCTTGGCCGAGACCGAGGCGACGCAGATCCACATCGCCCAGCCGAGCGGCTGCAACCCGATCGCCTCCGCGATCCTCGCCGAGGAGGCCGAGGTCCATCCGGTGATGCCCGAGACCGCCGCGCACTCGCTCGCGATCGGCGCGCCCGGCGACGGCTATCTCGTGATCGACGCCGTGCACAAACGCGGTGGCACCGCCGCGTTCGCCTCAGACCCGGAGATCTTCGCCGGCATCGACCTGCTCGCGGCGACCGAGGGCCTGTTGACCGAGCCGGCCGGCGGCACGACGATCGCCGTGCTCGAGAAGCTCGCCGCGGCCGGGCGCTTCGCGCCCGATGACACGGTCGTCGCTTTGATCACCGGCAACGGATTGAAGACGCTCGACGAGCACCCGCCGAAGGAGTGGCCGGCGAAGATCGACTGCGAGCTGCAGCCGATGCTCGAGGCGCTCAGCGAGCTCAAGGGCACGCCGACGCTGATGCAGACGGCGCGCGAGCAGCTGCGCGCATAGAAAACAACTCGGGAGAAGGCCAGTTGGCACGCACTGTTCGTCGTTACCACTTCTCAGCTGCAGCGCTGGTCTCAGCTTGCGTCGCTGCTTCGGCTGTGTTCGGCATCGCGGCAAGTACGGCACCGGCTTCGACCGTGCCCCCGGAATGCGCCAGCGCGTCCGCCGACCGAAGTCTGTGCGTCACGCTCGCCCCGGCGGGCGGCGATGCGTTCGTCTTCACCGCGTACTTTCCGCCTGAAGAATACAAGGGGGAGTTTGCGGGGGACACGATCCACGGGTTCCAGGTGTTTACGGGTGCGCCCACCACTGACGTAAGCCCGAGCAGTTGCTCCTCGGGCAAAACGCCTACCACGGGCGCGGAGGAGACGGGCACCTACTACGTGACCAGTTGCGACGAGACCATCACCCCCGGAGACACCGTGCACATGTGTTACGCCGGCGGTGGGGACATCCCAGACCCCGGTGACGCGTACGAACAGCTTGCTCCGTATTTCGTGGGAGCTCCGCCCGGGAAGGTGGGGTGGGCATCCAGCAGCATTCCGGCGGCGCCAGCGGTTTCGGGGTGCCCGCTTTCCGCCACTCAGCCGACCAAGTCTGTCAGCGACAAGCACAAGCGCAAGCGCAAGAAGCGTAAGTAGCGTGTGCCGATGCGTGCGGGACGCCGGGGCCGAGCGGTTCCATAGAGATCGCCCGCACCGTCGGTAGCACGCCTAACGTGACGAGAACCTAGCGACTCGACATATAGAAAAGCCCCGCCGAAACGGGGCCTTTCCTTAGCAAGTCGATAAGCGGGATTCTGTCGTGAGCAGCCATCCATCTGAGCGGCCTACCTGGACCTCGGCGGGCAACCTACAAACGGTCCAAACTGACCTTGCATCGAGTGGGGTTTACCGAGCCGCCGCGTCGCCGCGACGCTGGTGCGCTCTTACCGCACCGTTTCAACCTTGCCTGTGAGCCGTTCACGTGGGACGGCCCCATCGGCGGTCTGCTTTCTGTTGCACTTTCCCGCGGGTTTCCCCGGGTCGATTCCTCGACCACCCTGCCCTGTGATGTCCCGACTTTCCTCGAAGACCTTACGATCCCCGCGGCTGCCTGGCTTGCACAGGTCAATTTAGCCCTTCAGACGCTTCTGAGCAAGCCCACCACGCGCCCGAGCACCTTGACCTCTTTGCTGCGGATCGGCTCCATCGTCTCGTTCTCCGGCTGCAACCGAATGTGATCGGCTTCCTTGAAGAAGCGCTTCACGGTCGCCTCCTCGCCCAACAGCGCGACTACGATGTCGCCGTCCTGCGCCGTGTCCTGGGAGTGCACGACCACGTAGTCGCCGTCGAGGATGCCCGCGTCCTTCATCGATTCGCCGCGGATCTGCAACAGGTACTGGCCGTCGCCGCCGCCGGCCACAGACGGCACCGAGACGTAATCCTCGATGTTCTCCTCGGCGAGCATCGGCGCGCCCGCGGCCACCGAGCCCAGCAGCGGCAGGCTGTCGGCGCGCACGATCCCGCGCACGCTCTCAACGGCGCTGCCCATCGCGCGGTCGAGCAGCTCGATCGCGCGTGGCTTGGAAGGATCGCGCCTGAGCAGGCCGATCTTCTCGAGGTTGGCCAGGTGGGCATGCACGGTCGAGGAGGACGCGAGCCCGACCGCCTTGCCGATGTCGCGCACCGTGGGCGGATAGCCGTACTTGGCCGAGTACTTGTGGATGAAGTCGAAGATCTCTTGCTGGCGCTTGGTCAGATCCATGTCTTTTGGGCTCCCTGTTCGGGTTCGCTGTGGCGTGGAACGAACATGTGTTCGTAGACTAGCGCCGCACGTGGACGGATGCAAGGGCGGTGATCGCGGTGCGTGAATCACGGGACCCGAGATGAGCGCCGCCGCTGCTCCCGCGGCCATCCGGCGCTGCCGGCCCGAGGCTATACTCGCTCGCTCTGCGCCGATGGCGGAATTGGTAGACGCGCAAGGTTGAGGGCCTTGTGGACCACTTGGTCCGTGGAGGTTCGAGTCCTCTTCGGCGCACTGAACGGACGATGTTGGAACCGCCAGGACCGGGGTTCCGGCGTTGTCCGCTGCGCCGCACTCAGCCCCGGGTTCGCTGAGCCGCGGGTTGGGCTCAGTCCACCGCCGGGGCCATACTTCGTCTCATGGAACCTCGAGGCGCATACACCGCCGAGCGCGCCGCCGCGCTGTCCGGCGTGCCGAAGTCGACCGTGCACTACTGGGCCAGGAAGGACATCCTCGTGCCCAGCGTGTCGCCGGAGCGCGTAAAGCTCTGGTCCTATGGCGATCTGATGGCGCTGCGCACGATCTACTGGCTGCGACAGACCAAGCAGGACCGGAGCGGACGCGAGGTGCCCAGGACCGCAATGAAGGCCGTCCGGCGTGCGCTGCGCGAGATCGCGGCGCTCGAGCTCGACCTCTGGGGCGAGGATGGCGCTCCCCGCGTCACGGTCGACCGCTCGGGGAGCATCGTGATCGAGCACGCCGGCCAAGCACAGCGCCCGGGCGCACAGAGCATTCTCGACTCCGACATGCTGGACCTGCTTGCGCCGTTCGCCTCACACGAGGGACTGCACGGACCCGACCTGAGCGCTCCCCGGCCGCGACTGCGAATCGTGCCCGGAAAGCTCGGCGGCTCCCCCCACGTCGTCCATACCCGCCTGGAGTCACAGGCGCTCGGCGCGCTGGCTGACAGCGGGCTCGGGCAAGCGAAGATCTACCAGCTATACCCGGACATCGAGCCGGCCGCGATCGAGGATGCCCTCGACCTGGAGCGGCAACTTGCACAGAACCTGCGCGCCGCCATCGCAGCATGAGAGGGCACGTACGAGTGCGCGGTGACGACGGCTAGCCACTGAGCTGCTCGGTGAAGTGATCATCAATCGCCTCTTCGTCTCCAAGCAGCGCCTGCAGCGCGACCTTTGCCTCGAGCATCTCCCTGGCCTTCTCAACCAGCTCACGAGAGACATCGATCTCCGCGACGACGTCCCCCTCAGGGATTCCTTCGCCCGCCGAGACATACACAGAACCGTTGTTGGGAGTGATGACGAGGTCGTCCGCCTCGGGAACAACCAGCCGGTTGATGCGATAGAAAATCCCGTGTACCGCCGCAATCCCGCCCTCGGTGACGACACAAGACACGACTTTAGCCTTCATTGTTTTTCTCTTTCTGTAGTTGCCACATCAGAGATCTCTGAAGCCCCCGGAAGGAGTCGAACCTTCGCACCCGGGTTCGTAGCCCGGTGCTCTGTCCTCTGAGCTACAGGGGCAAGCTGGAGGGACGGCCGCGGCCGTCCCTCCATCACATGCGGCCGGCCGCAAAGCCGGAGATGACCGCGGGCGCCGACGTGTCGAAGCCGACCACGTCGAGCATGCCCGGGTCCTGCGGATCGGCGATCGAGAACCCGTTCGAGACCATGCCGACGACCACGAGCCGTGCCGGAATTCCGGACTGCTCGCGGTACTGACGCAGAGCCTGCGCCGGGTGGATGTCCCCCGCCCAGGTTTCCGAGTCGGTGTAGATCACGAACGTGTCGATCTCCCGCTCTCGCTCGAGGGCATACAGCATCGGCAGTGCGCAGTCCGTGCCTCCGAACGGCAGACCAGACACCGTTCGGATGGCGTCATCGAGACGCTGGCGCGGACTGATCGCAAGCGGCGTCAGCCCGTTGCTCCGGCTCCCGAAACGCGTGCCCTGAGCAAAGTCAGCGCCACCCTCGCCGGCGAAGAAGCCGACGATCTCGTGACTGGGCTCGCTCGCCGCCGTTATCAGCGCCATCGCCGCGGATGCGTCGCGGGGCGTGAGCCCCACCGCGCCGGCTACCTGGCCTGCGCCCATCGAACCCGACACGTCGAGCGCGAGCAGGAATCGCTTCCCCGCGAACTCGACGCTGCCGAACGCCGCGTAGAACGCCGCATCGAGAGCATCGACCACTTGCGCGACCGGCGCCCACTCACCGCGACCGCGCACACCGCGCCCAGCCGCATAGGTACGCTGAGCAACGAGCACCGTCATCGGGTGCACGCGCGCCTTGCGCAGCCACTCGACATCGCCGAGCACCTCCAGCACACGCGCCGTTGCCGCCGAGCCCGGAGCCACGAGGCCGACGCGGGTCATCACCGCGAGGTTGCGGATCATCGCTCCCGCCGGCATATTCTCGAGCAGCGCCTCCCACACCTCGGGCGAGCCGAGGTGCTCCGGTGCAACCGCCTCACGCGGCAGGCGGTACTCACGGACGAGCGCGGCGCTCTCGCGGGCACTCGGCGCGGCCTGGACACGGACGAAGCCCTCAACGACGCGCGGCAGGCCATCGGTACACCCGCCACGGACGATCCAGTCGAACAACGCTCCGTGCGCACTGGAGACCTCGAGCTCCGGGTTGCGCGCGCTCACCGACGCGCCCGGATGGGCAAGCCGCAGCAGGTCGCGATGGCTCACACCGTCTCGCTGGCGGTACTTCACCGCCTGGTAGGCGAGCTTCTCGACATCCTGGGCCGCGTACCAGCGCCCGACCGCGCGACGCAGCGAGCGGCCCCAGCCGCGGAAGCCCTCGACGAACCGCGCGAACTGAAACAGATGCGTTCCGATCCGGCAGACCGCCGCCAGCGAGTCGAGCGCCGCACGTCGGGTGAGATCATCGCCGAGGCCCGCGCACGCGGCCAGCGCGAACACGGCCGGATCGTTCTTGGGAGCCCGACCATCCCGACTGATCGCGACGATCTCCGCGACCGTGCGCGCACCATCCGCCTTCAGGCAGCGAACGACGGCGTCGGCGTTCTCGCGCGTGAGCTCGCGCTCGCCCGCGTAGTAGCTCCCGCCCTCGGAGCCGAGGATCAGGAAACGGCGCAGGCGAGTCCAGTCGTCGACGGCCCACGTGAAGCCGCCGGCGCTGTTCGGCACCTGATCGGCTCCGGGGATCGACTCCGACTGCGGCGTACGGCGCGTAGAGTACTGCTTCAGGTACGACATGGTTCACCTCCTTTCAGGTGTTCTGTTCTGATTTGTAGACGCGGTCATGGAGTGAAGATCGGTGTGTACCTATTCCAAGAGATAACCGACCTTCTCCGGCCCGCGTCCGCGAAGGGGTGGCCGACCGGGATCGAACCGGCGCCGCGAGGACCACTACCTCGAATGCTGCCGTTACACCACAGCCACCATGAGAGGCGGGGATGACCGGATTCGAACCGGTGCGCACTCGCTCGACAGGCGAGCGCTCTGCCGCTGAGCTACATCCCCGCAGTAGCGCGGGCAGGAGTTGAACCTGCTGTCTCGAGCCCATGAAACTCGCGAGATGGCCGTTTCTCTACCGCGCACGCTTGTTGACGCGGCGAAGTTACGCTCGCCGCGTCGAAGAACATTTAGATTCACTTTTCAGAGCCACTCTCCCACCCTTTGACCCTGGATCAAGTCCTACGTGGAGGGGTGTTGGAGCCCGATGCCGGCGCATGTGCGCCGGGCCTTTCTCTCGCGGGAGGGGCCTCTATCGATTCGCGATTTTTTCAAGCTGGGCATCACCTTTGCGGCGGTTGTGTATTGGATTTCTCGATTTAGGGCAACAAAAAAGGCGACCCTGCTGGGTCGCCCTCGTCTGGCGTGCGGATGCAGATAAACCTCTACTGCACGCGCCTCCGGACGAGGGGCGATATATCGAACGGGCGCCGCTCGTTCGTGGTCGAGCACGGGCAACCCCGGCGCGTTCGAGGCGCCTCTGGTAAGTCGATGGGATGAAGTGAATGCATACAGTTGTCTACGTGACTGATCGGCACCATACCTCAAAGATCGAGCCGTGTCAAGTCCGTCGCACACCTCAGCTCAAGCCGGCCAACCGATACAGCACGAGACTGCCCGCGACGGCGACGTTCAGGCTGGCGCCCTGGCCGACCATCGGGATCTCCACACACGCATCGGCGGCCTCCACCTGCTCATCGGGAACGCCATGCCACTCGTGACCGAGTAGAACAACGGTTCGCTGGCGCGCGGGCTCTAACCGCGGGAGCGATACGGCGCCATCGGCCAGCTCGACCGCGACAATCCGCCAGCCGGCGGCGCGCTGCTCATGCACCCAGCGATCCTTGCCGGTGGCCACCCAGTGGATGCATGGCCGGCGGTGTGCGCCCAGGGTGTCGCCGTGTGCGAGCGCCTTTCGATAGTGAGGTGTGTCGGGCACCGCCATGCACGCCCCCACCGCATCGCACGTGCGCAGCAGTGTCCCGAGGTTGGCCTCGAACGCGACCCACAGCGGAGCGATCAGGAGGTGTTCCCAGCAGCTGTGCCGGCGACGGCGGCGTGCACGACGGATGTCGCTCCCCCGGGACTTCTCGGCGCTCAACGCGCTCGGGCGACAGCCCTTTCATCGTTCACCGTCCCGAGACTAGCAATTACTTGCGCTTGCCGGACACCTTGGGCGCGGGGATCGTGATCGTGCGGGTGCTCTTGACCGGTGTCTTGCCGGGCCGGCTGACCGTCACGGTGACCTGCGCGCTCAGGTGATGGAGCTTGCGGAGCAGCGCGGCGCCCTTGCTTGTCAGCGTCAGCGCGACTTTCTCGCTTTGGCCGGGTGCCACAGTGAGCGTGGCGTGGCCGATCACGATCGGCTTTGGCTTGGCTTTCTTGTGGGTTTTATGTACCGAGGAGTCCTCGGCCGGCATCTCCTCGCTGATCGTCACCTCCACATCGGCGGTGCAGTCCGCGCCACCCGACGGACACGAGACGGTTTGACCGGTATTCACCGTGACGGTCGAGCCGCTCTGCTTGGTCGAGGGCGGTTCTTTACTGCTCACTTTCGCGTCGTCGGAGCTGTCGTCGTCGTCTCCGCCGCCCCCGCCTGATGGTAAACCGGACGATTTGCTCGGGGTTGCGACGGGGTTCGCGACAGGATTGCCCGCGCCGGGAATTGTCTGTTTGGGTTCTGGTTCTTTTTCTTCTACGACTTCCCCGCCGCCCGCCGCGCCGAAGATGTCCTTGTTGAGCGCCAGGCCGTTTGCGCCTGCCGCGCCGTTTGCGCCGGATGCACCCTTGTGGCCTTCCTCGCCGCCCGCTTCGCCGCCACCGCCCGCTGTTCCACCTTCGCCGCCGCCTCCTCCCGCGCCGGCGGCGGGCACGAGGTAGCTTTCTTCGGCGCTCGTACCGCCAAGCCCGGCGGTCACTGAGTTGTGGTAGACCGTGTTGGTGCCGATCAGCGTCACGGTGTCGGTGCTGTAGATCGCGCCTCCCTCGCCGTTGCCGCCGTTGCCCGCCTTACCGCCGGCGGCACCCGTGCCCCCGTTGCCGCCATCGCCGCTGCCCGGGCTTTGCTTGCTGATGACGTCTTCATGTTCGCAAATTGAGAATCCGAAGCTCTCTCCGCCGCTGCCACCCTTGCCGCCGGACCCGCCGCCGCCGCCGGGCCCCGATTCGCCGCCATGGGCTTCGTCTTCTTCAAAGCTCGATCCTTCGACGCTGAGCGCGCCGCCGGCGTTGTAGATCGCGCCGCCGAGGCCGCTCGCGCCGCTGCCGGCATTGCCGCCGGGCTCGCCGATGCCGCCTTCGTTGCCGTCGCCGCCTTCCTTGCCCGTGCCGCCGTCCCCGGCGTCGCCTCCTGGGCCGCCCGCGCCGCCGGCGCCACCGTCGCCGCCCTGCACGAGGTTGTTGTCAAAGCTAGTCTGCTGCACGGTGAGCGTCCCGGTGTTGTAGATCGCGCCGCCCTCAGCTTCGCCGCCATGGCCGGCGGCCGTTCCCACACCGCCGCTGCCGCCCTCTCCGCCGTCGCCGCCTTCGCCTCCGGGTTCGCGGTATTTCGTTGGTTTGCCTTCTTTTACAGGGCAGGAGCCGGTGTCCGCTCCGCTGCCGCCGTCGCCGCCATCGCCCCCTGCGCCGCCGGTGCCGCCGGTCCCACCCTGACCGCCGAAGCCGCCGGTCAGTGAGTTGCCCTGGAACTGATCGTCGTTGAGCGTCACCGTTCCGGCGTTGCTGATCGCTCCGCCTTGCACCGCCGGTGCGTTGACCGCGTTGGTGGCGATCAAGCCGCCGCTGCCGCCACGTTCCCCGGCGCCACCAGCTTCGCTGGATTCTACGATCGCTTCCCGCCCGGGTATGCCTTCGGTGCCTTCCTTGTCGGAAGGGGATTCTTTTTCTTCTTCTTCGCCTTCGTTGCCTTCCTTGCCGGTCAGCTTGGCCTTGCCGGCGCCGACGCCCGCGGGGCCGGTGGTTGACGCGCTCAGGACGACGCCTTCGAGCGTCAGCGACCCGCCGTTTTCGACCGTGAACAGTCGCGAGTGTCCGTTGTGTTCGTTGTTCTCAAACGTCGGTCCCGTGCCGGTCTCGGCGATCAGCGTGACGCTCTTTCCGGACGGAACCCTGAAGCCTTCGGCGAGTGTGTTGGCCGGGGTTTCCTTGGGTATCGGAACCTCGATATCGGGGTTTTCCAGGCATTCGAGGACGTAGGTGCCGCCCTTTGCGACCGCCTGTTCGATCGCTTCGGTCGTCTTCTTCGCTTCCGAGGAGCACTTGATCGTGGTGGGACCTTCGGCGCCGGCGAGGCTCACCCACAGCACGCTCGTCCCCCCGATCGCCAGCGCGAGAAGCGCCCCGAGCACAAACCGCCGCCTCGTCATCCTCACGTCCCCCTCCTATGCGTCGCCGATCGCGTGGCCGAAGGATACACAGCCGGTTTAGGAGCGCCTGGACCCCTCAGCGCTCGTGCACGCCGACGATGTTCGATGAGCCCTCCAAAAACGGGAAGTCGGCTTCGAAGCGCGAGACGACGCGGAAGCGGTAGGTGATCGGACCGGAGAACTTGAAGCGATAGCTCGCGCGGTAGTGGCCCATCGCGTTCGTGCTGATCGTGTTGAACTGGATCCATTCCCTGCCCGAGGACGCCTCCAGCACCAGCTGCTTGCCGCCTTCCGGGATCGGCGTTCCGTGCAGCGCGCCGCTGAAGAAGATCTTCCGTCCCACGCTCGTGACACGGGGGGCGATGCGCAACGCAATCCCGGCGTGCACCCGCAGTGTGAGGGTCGCCGTGGCGGCGGGGATCGTGTCGTCCACGTGGCTGAGATAGGCGAAGCGCAGCGTGCTCGAGGAGACGCCCCGGGGCAGGGTCAGGGTCCACTGGCCCGTGGGTCCGGTGCGTACCCCCGTGTCGCTGAGGCGTGCCTGGGCGCCCTGCTCGGCGGGCGTCTGGAACACCTCGAGCGAGGCACCCGAGATCGGCACACCGCCGGGAGCCGTCAGGCGCCCCGTGATGCGGTCGGCCGCCCCGTAGCCGCTCGTGCGCAGTTCCTTCGCCGTGCTCGCCCAGCGCGCGGTCAGGGCGGCTTGGTCGGACGCGTTCGCGCCGTTCGCCGGCCCGCGCACCACGGCCGGGCTATCCGGGCCGACGGACGGGAGCAGGCTACCCGAGCCGATCGGGGTGCTCAGGCCACCCGAGCCCCCGGTAGATCCCCCGGTGGAGCCCCCAGTGGAACCCCCTGTAGATCCTCCAGTGGAGCCCCCGGTAGAGCCTCCCGTGGAGCCCCCGCCCGAACCGGGCGAACCACCGACGGTGATCGTGCCCAGTGAATCGCTTGCCGCGTTGCCGGCCGCGTCTGTGACGGTCAGGTTGACCGTGTAGCTGCCGTCTTTGAGGGTGGCGGTGTTCAGCGCGAATTCGCTGACGGACTCTGTGAGGGGGCAGGCGTTCCAGGAGTCATATGAGCATTGTGCGGCGAAGTCGAATTTGTGGGTGTAGGGCGTTTCGCCGTCCTGGGGAGTCAGGGTGAGCGTCGCGGAGCGAACACCGCTGTCCGCGTCGCTGGCGGTGAAGCTGAGCGTCTGCGATCCGGCGACAGTCGACTTGTCCGCCGCTGCGGTGGCGAGCGGACCGGATGCGCTCTTGATGACCGGCGGGGTGTTGTCTTCGAGGGTGAGAGTGATGTCGTTCAGCGCTGGGACGGCGATCGAGTCCGCGAAGTAGCACGTCGGGGAGCTGTCGTCTGTTGAGCAGTTGACGTGCGCCTCGAAGTCCCGGGCGCCTTGGGGCAGTGTCCAGCTATCGCTGGCGGTGTAGTTGCTCCCACCCCCGTTGGGGATCTCGACTTCGCCCGGGAGTGCCTGCCCAGCGGAGCTGAAGCCCATGAAAGCGTCGTCGCCCGTGACCGAGGAGCCGATCACCGCGGCCGTGATGGACTGGATAGTCACGTCGGGGGCGCTGCCTGGCACGTCGATCTGCAGCCCTACTTGGCTGCCGCTGCTGCCGTTCTCGGTGACGGCGCCCGCCTGCTCGTCGCTGAAGACGTAATCGCCGATGCTCCCCCCGGTCGAGCAGGTGTTCGACAGTACGGTGTCCGCGTCGGTGTCGTAGCCATACACCAACCATCCAGGCGAGACCGCCGGAGTGCCGGAGGCGCACTGATGCATCGGGTAGGTGCCCGCGCTGGCAGGCGACGGCGCCGCGAGCAGACACGCGGCGCCGGCCAAGACACCCAGGAGCATCGAGACCGCGAGCCGTCCGCTCTCCAGCCTTCCCATAGCCTCCTCCACCGACAACTTGCGCATCTCCAACCTCGCTTTCAAGAGCCTTCCATATATGCGCCTTCCCCTTATACCGACGAATCGCGCTCAACGGGACAAATAAGTTGCTTTTGCCGCCGGCATTGGTGGGTTGGGCAGTCCCATCAGGTGTTCGCGGGCACTGAGGCGATGCCCAATGGCGACGTTGAGACTCGCTCCGTCGGGTGTATGCTGGTGCGGATTTGCCTGCTGGGAATGGATTTTGAGCCTGAGCTCGGTGACGCGCGTCGGGCCGCGTCAGTGCGGCGACATGAGGAAAGGGACCTATTTCATGACTCGTACTCGCTCCTCGTTGCTCAGCGGCCGGATGCTCGGCGCGATCATGGCGGCCTGCGCCCTCGCGGCGCTCACGCTCGCCGGCGTCGCCCGGGCGGAACCGAACACGTGGGGTCCGGTGAGCCCACTCCCGACCGGCTCTGCTGCCGGCAGCGAACAGATCCTGAGCTCGCCCACCGGTGGACTGCTTCGCTACTCCCTACAGAACGGCGTGGCCAGCGTCGCGGCCTTTGAATCTGGCATCCCCGGCACGGCGACAGCGTTGCCTGGGAGCGGCTCGGAAGCTGAACTAGGTCAAGTCGCGTTCCTACCCGACGGGAGCGCTGTGATGGCCTTTGCACCATACGTCAGCGATCACCAAGATCTGGTCGTCCGTCTTCCAAATGGGCAGTTTGGCCCGGTTTTCGAAGGAAGCTTCGATGACCCGATTGTCGCTTTCGCCGGCCGTGCGGGCGAAGTACTGATAGTCAGGCAGACCAACGGGAAAAGTCCGCACTACAGACCATCGATCGAAGCGACCTCGCTGTCGATCGCCGCCAACGGCACCTTGACTGAAGCTGGACCGCCGACTCTGCTCTATGAAGTGCCGCCGCCGCCGGGGCCGGAATACGGCGTTCACTTCGGCCAGACCGCGGTGGCGCTGGACGCCGACGGCCAGGCCGACGTCGTGACGTACTCGGAAAGCGTCGAATACGCCGATGAAGTGGTCGACGTCTCGCGCGATGCGGGAGGGACTTGGGGAACACCGCGGAGTCTTTCCGCGGGCCTGACCGAAGCACAGCACGCCGGTCAGCTGCAGGTGGTTGTTGCCCCGGGCGGACGCGCACTGCTCGAGTTCCAGACCGACAAGTTCCCGCCCTGCTGCAATCAGGGTGGAGCTGACGAGACCGCGGACTATGTCTATGCGTCGCTGCGCGAACCGGGCGGCACGTTCTCCGCTCCTTCCCAGCTAGATTCCGTTGAAGGCATGGGTGGCGCCTCGAGCCTCGACAAGATCGCCGTAGGCGGCGACGGGACCTTGGCGGTGGCGGTGGGCACCTCCAGCTGCCAGAACTTCGAAGACGCAAGCGAAGTCCCGAGCCAGGCCATCGATGTTCTGGTCGCGCCTCCCGGCAAGCCGCTCTCCTCACATGCGATCTCGGTCTTGGACACGGCTGCCTCCGGCAGTCGCCTGAGCGCGCTGGGCGCCGGCGATGGTCAGGCGCTCGTCGGTGTGCTCGACAGCACGACGACGTCGGGCACCGATACGAACTACTGCGCGAGCATCACGATCAACGAAACACCGGTAGGCACGGTCGACGACCGCGGGGTGTTGGTTGGTGGCAGCGGATCGACGGGAAAGACGTTCGGCAGCGGACCGCTCAGCTTCACCATGGCGCACTCCACCGAAGGAGACAGCCTGGGTGTCTACACGGCGGGAATCGACCTCGCCGGTGACGCGGTGGCCACAGGAAGCCTAGACACCTCAAAAGGCGCCGAATACGACTATTACAACGGCCCTCCCGCCGTCGAAACCGGCGAACACGAAAAAAGCGGAGAAATGAAAGGCGGCGGCTCGAACTCCGGTGGATCGGGCGGCACGAGCGGCGGGACGACCGGCACCAGCGGGACGACCGGCGCGTCAACCGGCACGACCACGTCGGGCACTTCCACAAGCTCGGGCGCGAGCACGACCACGCTCACCACGGCCGGCTCAACGGTGACCGTGGGCGGAGCGGCGGTGACGCTGCCGGCGCAGGCGAGCTGCGCGAGCGCCCCCGCGAGCCCGTGCACCGTCACGAGCACCGCGACCATCCCGGCGGGGGGCGCAACCGCCGCTTCCAGCAAGCACAAGCACAGTAAGCCGGTGACAGTCGGCAAGGGAACCATGACGCTCGACGCGGGCGCCACGGGCGCGCTGCATCTCACGCTGAGCAGCCAGGGGCTCGCGCTGCTGCACTCCCGTCACACCCTGACGATCACCGTCACCGTGACGATCGCCGGTCAAGGACGGTCCACAACCACCCACATTCTCCACTTCCAACTCAAGCTCAAGCAACCGACCAAGAAGCAAGCAAAGACCAAGCACCACTGATTGAAGCGCTCGACGCGATCACGCCGTCGCGCATACGACAGCGCCACTGGATTGGGATTGATCCTCGCAGCGGAGGCCAATTGGCTATCTGCGCTTCTTGCCCCGAGCGACTTGCTCGGCCAGGTCTCCACCGACGTTCAGCGCCGTCTCGGCGGAGGTGAAGTCGACCTCCAAGCGCAATTTCCCGCCACTCAAGGTGCGAACGCCCACCCCGACGCTCAACAGATCGCCCCACACCCTGGCGACGTTCATAACGGTCAGATCCGGCTGCGGCTCCGCGTCACGCTCCCGCGCTTGCCCCGCGTCCCGCTGCCTTTCTTTTTCCCCCTCCAACCCCACCTCTTCAGGACCATCCTTCGACTTGGGCTCACTCATGTTGCTCTCACGGGCACGAGCCTCGAGTGTCTGGACCGACCATCCATGCTCGATTGCCTTTTGAGCCAGCTCTAAACGTACCCGCGGATCTTTTGCCTGCAGCAGCGCCCTTCCGTGAGTCCTGCTCAGCTCTCCCCTCTCCAACAGCTCAATGATCTCCTCGGACAGGTCCAGCAGGTGCACCAGGTTCCACACCGTGACGGAGCCACGCCCCAACCGTTCCCCGAGCTGCCGATAGGTCAGACCGAGCTCCTGTACAAGCGTGGCGCACGCGCGGGCCTCCTCGATCGGGTTCAGATCTTCGCGCGCCATGTTCTCAATCAGGCCAACCTCGAGCGCCGCGAGGTCGTCATACGCAGACACCAGCGCCGGGATCGTCGCCAGGCCCGCGATCTTCGCCGCGCGCCAGCGCCGCTCACCAGCGACCAGCTCGTAGGAACCGTCCTGCCGGGGGCGCACGAGCACCGGCTGCAGAACCCCGCGCTCGCCCACGGAACTCGCCAGCGCTTCCAGCGCCCCCTCGTCGAAGTAACGACGGGGCTGCGCCAGATTCGGCTCGATCTCCTCAACCGGCAGGTCCTGCAGCTGCTGGGGTTTAGACATGAAAGGGCCTCCATCCCCTTCTCCGACGAAACGAACCAAACGGGACAGATCGACTGAGCTTCAACGTGATCACCACCCGCCCGGTAGCGAACACACGAATCGTACCGCTCTTCGAGCGCGAGGGACCTCAGATAGGACTTACGACGACCAGCGGGATCGGCCGAGGTGGCTACGAAGGCTGAGCGCGCTCCTCGTTGAGCTCTTGGCGCTGCTCCACGAGCGACCGCAGCTGGTCGCCGATCTCGGTGGAGATGCGCTTGAGATCCCATTTGCTGAGGGTGATCAGATGCATCGGGGAAGTTGCGACGACATCGGCCGTGCGCTTGCCGCCGGACAGCATGCCCATCTCCCCGAAGACGTCGCCCGGACCGAGCGACCCGACGACCTCGCCGCCCTTGATCACGTCGGCGGTGCCGGTCTCGATGACGATCAGCTCGTAGGAGTAGTCGCCTTCGTGCACGAGCCGCTTCCCGGCAGAGACGGCGGTCTCGCTCGAAAACACGCTCACCGTCCTGAGCGCCTTGTCGGACAGAGAGGAGAACAGCGGAATGGTCTTCAGATGATCAGGATCCATGATCTCTCCAAGTTTCGCGATGGCGGTGGAAACGGACGGACGGAATACGACCCTGGGGCGCGCAGCCCCGATGAGCTGCACCCTACCGATTCTCGATCTAATTTTTGGGAGACCACACCGCCAGTGACCGCCCAACGGTAGGTGTTGCCGGCCACAACGGGAGTTGGACGAGCCCCGGCATAAAAGCCAAACGGCCGACATGAGCGCGCCCAATCGCCTGCGTGCCGCGAGCCTCTAACGCAGGGTCGCCGGCGGTGTTGACTGGGCGAACACCGAGCTGACGTCGTCGTTTGCGTGGCCGTCGGCGATCGCCTGCTGCCATCGGGGCGCAAGCGCGGCCGTGAGTGGGAGGCTGATGCCCAGTTCCCGAGCTGCATCGAGCGCGAGACCGGCGTCCTTGAAAGCCAGCCGGAGGGCGAAGCCTGGGCTGAAGTCGCCGGTGATCATCATCCGTGCCTTCGCGACCGCGTAGGGAGAACCCAGCGGGGCATCGTCGATCGCTTCCGGGAATAGGTGCGGGTCGAGTCCAAGCGCCTGGGTCAGCGCAACGGTCTCGGCGACCGCCTCGACCTGCGCCACGAGCCAGTTGTTGAGCACGAGCTTCATCCGCGTTCCCCCTCCGGTCGGCCCGAGCCAGATGGTTTCGCGACCGATCGCGTCAAAGATCGCCTGCACTCGCGCCCGCGCTTGATCCGGACCGGAGGCGAGCACGATCAACTTGGCTTCCCGGGCGGGACCGTCGCTGCCGGAGACCGGCGCGTCGACGAGCTCGACACCGTGCTCTGCCGCGAGGCCGGAAAGCCGGCCGATCCAATCGAGACCGACCGTGGCCATCTGGATCCATACCGAGCCCGCTCGCATTGCCTGCAGGACCCCCTCTGGGCCGCTCATCGTCTCCTGCACGGCCGCGCCATCTGCCAGCATCGTCAGCACGACATCGGCATTCTTCGCGGCATCGGCGGGTGAGGGGGCGAGCCGGGCGCCGTCGTCCACGAGAGCTGCGGCCCTGGCAGCGGTGCGGTTCCAAACCGACACCGGGAAGTCGGCGGCGAGCAGGTTGCGGGCGATCGGGGCCCCCATACTGCCGGTTCCCAGCACCGCGACGCTGGTTTGATTGGAGCTCTGCGGGGAGCTTGTCATCGGTTCTCTCCTTCGTCGAATGGGGTCGCGCTTTACTCCTCGGCGGATGGCATCGCCTCGGGGGAGGGCCCCCCGATCGCCACCGCGCCGGCCATGATGCGCTCGATCTGCTCCAGGTCGGCCTCACTGAGGCCCAGCTCGGCAGCTGCGAGGCTGTCTTCGATGTGCTTCGGGTGCCGTGCCCCTACGATCGCGACGTTCACAGCCGGATTCGCAAGCGTCCACGCCACCGCGAGCTGCGCGACCGAGCAACCCAGCTCCTCGGCGGCGAATCGCTTCAGCCGATCAACGACCTCCAGGTTCCGGTTGAACGCACTTCCCGTGAACGCGGGACTCCCGCTCCGCCAGTCGTCCTCGGCAAAAGACGTATCCGCATGCATCGCCCCGCTCAGCAGCCCATGCGCCAGCGGCCCGTAGACGAGCACCCCGATGTCACGCTCACGCGCATAAGGGAGCAACTCAGCCTCGATATCCCGTCGAAACAGATGGTACGGCGGCTGCACCGTCTCCACCGGCCGCGTCCGTGCGAACTCGTCCACCTGAGCCACGTCGAAGTTCGAGACGCCCACGTGGCGGATCTTGCCCTCATCCACGAGCTCCTGCAACGCCGTGGCAGTCTCGGAAAAGGAGACCTTCGGGTCGGGCCAATGCACCTGGTAGATGTCGATATGGTCGACTTCGAGCGCACGCAGGCTGTCCTTGACTCCGCTGCGAAGCCAGGCGCGACTGGCATCGCGAACGAGACCCTCCTCGGTCATCCGCAGGCCACCCTTGGTCGCGACCACGACCTCGTCGCGCCGGTTGTCCAAGTCGTCCCGCAGCGCCCGGCCGAGAAGCCGCTCCGAAGCGCCGAAGCCGTAACCCTGAGCCGTATCGAACAGGTTGACGCCGAGCTCGCGAGCACGGCGAATCGCGGCGATCCCCTCGTCCTCGTCGAACGCTCCCCACTCACCCCCCAGCTGCCAGGTTCCGAAGGCAACCCGGGAGACCTCGATGCCAGTCATGCCGAGAGTGACGGGATTCAGGATGCTGGTCGACATGATGCTCCCCTTCTCGCTGAATCGCTCTGACTCATCGTTGACCCTACCGTGAGCGCCGCACTTCCGGACCGGGCCGGACGAGTCGATCATACGCCCAGCAGGTCAGCGTTGATCGTTTTGGCCTGTGTGGTCGGCATGCCCGACGTGGACGGCGTCCTGGAGATCGAGATGGGCAGTAAGCACAGCCAGTACCTGCGAACTGGCAGCATAACTCTCTCCCTCGAGTAGCTGTCGGGCTCGCGCACTTGCGCTACGCCACAAAATGTGGCGATTCGCCCCCGCAGCCTTCTACTGCCAGAACACAGTCGCCGCGATGCCCAGAACGAGGACGGCCGAGACGCCGGATAGTGCCTGGAGTAGCTCTCTGCGGGCGACACGGCGATGCAGCCGTTGGGGATCCTCGGCACAGAAGATTGCGATCTCTCCAACGGAAACGACAAGGAAGGGCCACGCGAGTGTCGTAGGCGGCGTGCCGGTGATAAAGAGCAGGACACAGATCGCCCAAAGTGCGTGCGTGGCGATCCTTGCCAACCCAAGTCGAGACATCCAGCAAAGTCTCGCATATGAAGCGCTGTCCAGCGATCGCGGACCTGCCGGGTTGGATGGCCCGCTCGGGGTGGTGGCCCGTGCCGCGTCGCACAGACCACCACCCGGCTACTTCATCCGCGTGCCTATCGCTATGGGATAGCGCTGTAGCTGCCGATAGCTCCTTCTTCTTTGCCCCCAAAAATCGAGGTCCATTCGCCCTCGGATACGTTTCCATAGCCTCCTCCAACCCAAGCGTACTTACCCAAGGTGCCGAAGAATTCGTAGCCCTCTGTGAAGTTGGTATCCCCTCCGGATATCGAAGAGGCATAACTCTCAGCGCTATTTTTGTGACCACCGCTGATCGAGGAGTCCACTCCACTGGCTGTGTTTTTTTCACCGCCACTTACCGATGCATATCCGCCTGAGGCGATGTTTCCCGACCCTCCACCGACGGAGGCCCATTCGCCGCTGGCCCCGTTGCCCTTACCGAACACATCGGTATCTTCGCCGGAGGCGGTGTTGCCTTCTCCGCCGAGGACCGCACCGTAGCTGAGGTATGTCTGTTTATCGCCGAGCACGAGATTATCTGAGCCGATCTGTGAACCCGGAGATTCGTCATAGCCGATGATCAGGTTGCCCTCTCCGTTGATGGCTGCCTCTTTGCCAACCCCGCTGGCGAGCTGCACGTTGACCCCGGAGAACTGGATCGTCGGCTTGCCGTCCACGCCGGAGGCCACGTATTTGATGTAGGGCAGGATCGACTTCAGCTTCTGCTGTTCTGATTCCGAGAGCAGCGACAGCCCCGCTTTGCCTTCGTGACCGGCGACTCCTTCTTTGCCCGACGTTCCCGCTGAACCCTGAGCTCCAGCCGAGCCCGTGGCCCCGGTCGCACCCTGCGCCCCATCCCCACCGGGAGCCCCTTCTTTACCAGGAGTCCCTTCCTTGCCGGCCGCTCCTGGAGTCCCTTCCTTACCGGCCGCTCCGGTAGGGCCCTGTGCTCCAAGAGCACCGGTGTTGCCCGCCTTGCCCGTGAGCTTCTCGAGCACCTTCGGGCTGATCTGGCCGGTCGAGGTGATCAGATAGTGCTTGGCGGCCAGCGCGCTACCACTCATCGCGAATACGAGCGCCATTGTGGCGACGACGTTCGCGTAGCTGAGGTGCTTGCGGATGGATAGGTTCATGCTCGAGACCCTCCTGCGCTAGAGAGCGAGCGAACCAGAGCGCCGCCCGCGAGATAGGACATGCTCTCACGGGCCGGCAGACCGCGTCGGCGGGTGGGTCAGCTTGCGATCGTGAAGTGCAGCGTTCCCGTCGTCGAGTGCTTGCCCGACGCGGTCGCCGTGATCGTGACGGTGTAACTGCCTGGTCCGAGCTCGTCCGAATCGCTCACGCGCCCATCGAAGGAGACCTCGTTCTTCCCACCATGACCCGTGAGCGTGAACGTCCCCTTCGTGATCGTGCGGGTGCAGAGAATCCCCTGGCGACCGCGTGATTCTATCTCGCATGTGCCGTTGATCTTGCGTCCATGCACATGCTTCATAAAAGAGAAGCTCACACTCGCCTGCTCATTGAGCGTGAACGAGAAGATGGTGCCTACCGGTGGCAGCTTCTGTCTACGGGCGAGGCTCGCGAATTCGTTTCCCTCGCGCCAGCCAAGGTGGGATTGGCTCAGGTCAGTGATGATCGGCGCCGCGATGGTCCCGCCAGCCGGATTGCTCGCTCCCCCGGCAGCCGAGGTCTGTGTGGCAGAGGAGGTCTGTGTGGCAGGCGAAACTGGTTCGGCTGGGGCGGTTGGAGCGTAGGGATCAGGGTTCGTAAACACCCACACAGCTCCGAGCTTGACGTTGTCTTCGGGTCCACTGATCAGCGCTGTCCCACCGTCGGATGACAGCGCCACGCTGCGGCCGAATCTCCCGTCGCCCCACCTCGCCCCCACCCGTGAGCTTTTGTTGCTGTGCCCAGGTCGAGCCCGAGCGCGTGAACACCCATGTCGCTCCGATTTCGTTCTCGCCATCGGCCGGGCCGCCGATCAGCGCCGTGTCGCCATCGGAGGCAAGCGCCACACTCCAGCCGAACTGGCCATAGCCTCGCCCGATCTCGTCGCTCGGGGTGAGCTTTGCGCCCTGCTGGGTCCACGTTTCGCCGGAGCGAGTAAACACCCACGCTGCCCCTACCCCCTCGTTATCTGTCGTGCCACCAATCAGCGCCGTATTGCCGTCGGAGGACAGCGCAACCCTCGTGGCGAACTCGCCTTCACCAACCTCATCATTCGCGGTGAGCTTTGCTCCCTGCTGTATCCAGCTGGAGCCGGATTGCTTGAACACCCAGGCCGCGCCCGTGGCGTCGTGGTCGCGCCAGGCGCCGACCAGCGCAGTGTCGCCGTCAGAGGACAGCGCGACGCTCCAGCCGAAGCCCGCTTCGGTGGCGGAGCTACCGGGCGCGCTGAGCTCCCCACCACCCTTCAGCACCGGACCCTGCTTGCTCCACCTCGAGCCGGATCGGGCGTAGATCCAGGCGGCCCCTTGCTGGGTTTCCGGCTGCCCACGGGGCCCACCGATCAGGGTGTCGATTGCTGGTGTGGTGGGGTTTAATCAAAAGAGAGATCCGCGGGCTGACCATGATCGCGGCGGTCGCCGTCGCGGAGGGGCCGGGGTCGTCGCTGTAGGCGGTGTAGGAGAACCGCAGTGTGCGGTCCGGATCCGGCGGGGGCTTGAGAAAGATGCTTGCTTCGATTTGCTACGCCACTGAGGGATTGGCGTTACATCTGTCTGTGAGCTTGCCGGCAGATGTCTCTTGAATTGATTGGTTTTGTTTGGTTTGAATCCGGGGTTGGTGGCCGTGGGCGGGCTGGGGTGGGTCGAGGAGATCTGCTCGTGCCGCGTGGTCCCTGGCGCCCCAGTAGCGTCGAGTGTCGCGCCTGGCGCCTAGGCGCTGGCGCGCCGCGAACGCATCGCCTGCACCGCGGCGACGATGCAAAGGACGATCAGCGCCACGAAACCGATCAGGAAGACGACCCATAAAATGTTGCTCGCCGTGCCGGGATGGCTGCTGTTCTTGGCCACGACGTTGGAGAGCACGAAGATCACCACGTCCGCCACGAACAGGCCTAGCAAGTTCCTGCGGCTCAGAGCCATTTGCGCAGCGTAACCGTCGGCGTTACAGCCGTCAATCCCTCGACGAGCTCCGTGAACGAAAACGACGCGGTCCCGCGCCGCTTGAGGAACCCGCCCCGACTCGCCTTGTGGCGCCTGCGCTTCTACAACGGGCTCATCATCACGGCCCGCTCGGTGCGGATCGTGGCTGCCTCCTCGGCCTTCAACCCCTCAGCGAACTCATCGAGCTTGCGTTTCGGGCCGGTTACGGTGAAGCCGACCTGTGTCGTGAGCAGATGCGGATGCTCGAAGATCGTGCATTGGACGCCGAGCTTTCCGGCCCAGGCGAGCATCGACTGCTCGAATTCGGCGCGGATCATCTTGCCGGAGCTCGCGACCAGCGTGCGCGTCTCGATCGTCTCGGCGTCGCGCACGGCCGCTTCTTCTTGAACGCGCTCACTTCCCGTGCTCGGCGGGTCGATCTGGCGCCAAGCGTCGAGCTCCTCATCCCAATGGCTGATGTAAATGCTCGCCTTGATCTCGTCGTGGCTGAGCACGCTCTCGAGCGCGCGGCGGGCCGCGGTGATCGTCTCCTGATCGACCGCGTAGGCGAACAGCAACTTTCCGTCATGCGTGAGCACGACGTCGTGGGGTATCGCCGCCTGCACCTCGTGGACTACCTCCGAGCCTCCCCCACCCGAGCCACCGCGAAGGCCACCCCGCAAACGCCCGAGCAGATGATCGAGCGCGCCGCTCATGCCCCCCGCACCCTCCATGCCCAAGCCACCCACGCCGCCCGCACCCACCGCCGGATCGAGCTCAGCCTTCAGTCGCCAATCCTGTTCCCCTGCCATCACGTCAGTCATCGGATCTCAGGCCCCTCGCCGCGCGATTTGACCGTCCACAGCGCGTTCGCCATGCCGGCAGTCTTACCGGAAAACCGCGTCGGTCAAAACTGAGCAGGACAGATTGCACGGCCTAGATCAGTTGTAGCTGCTCCTGTCCAGGCTGTGTGGGCTTCAGCATCGGGTTGACGCGTTTGCGCCGCAGCCGCGATTCGGGCAGCACCCTGCACAGCGATGCGGCGTGCTCTACCCCGATCCCGGGGTCCATCCACTGCTGCTGTTCGCTGCGATCGGCGAGAACCGCGGGCGTCCGGTGATGGATTTCCGATGCGATCAGGTTGCCGGCGGGCTTGCAGGTGAGGATCACGCACTCGCTCCGCGTCTCGCCGTCGATCCTCACCTCTCGGGCAAGACCCGCAAACCCGATCACCTCGCGGTCGGGATGTTGACCCTGCGGGACAGGAACATCGAAGTACTTGCCGATCTCCTGAGGGGACTTGGTCAGTGAATAGCGGCTGCGCACCCGACCAAGGATAGGACCGTCCGATGTAGCCGCTCAGCGCCGCGTTGTAGGGTTTCGGTTCGGATGGGCGCCACCACCACGGAAGAGCTTCGTGCGATCCAGGAGCCGTTGAAGCAGCGCTACCGCGACGAGCCCGCGGCTGCTCTCGTCACGCTCGAGGCGGACGGATCGTTGGATGACGGGGTGGCGTGCACGGTGAACACGGGACGAGCACTGGTCAAGGCAGGTCTCCATCCAGCGACCGGCGGCAACGGATTGTTGGCCTGCTCGGGAGACATGCTGCTACAGGCGTTGGTCGCCTGTGCCGGGGTCACGATGCGGGCGGTCGCAACGTCTCTCGGCATGGCCATCAGCGGCTCCGTCCACGCCGAGGGCGACCTCGACTTTCGCGGAACCCTGTCGGTTGATAGAGAGGCTCCGGTCGGCTTCACCGCGATCAGGCTGAACTTCGCGCTGCAGACCGAGGCCGACGAAGACCAGCTGGCCACCCTGCTGCGCTTGACCGAGCGCTACTGCGTCGTCTTCCAGACGCTCGCAGGTTCACCCGCGCTGTCGGTGACGCGCTCGCCGGCTGGTTGAAATGGGCGACCACCTCGTCGTCCTTCATTCTGCGGTGCGGGCCTGCGCGGGCTACAGCCGCCACGACGCTCCCTCGATTCTGTTGGATGGCTCATCGGTGGCGCGCGACACCGAGCACGGTCGCGCGATCACCGCGCAGCTGACGCGCCGCCACGGAACGCTCGAGGAGGCAATCGATGCGGCAGTCTTTGCGCTCGGCAGCGCAGGATTATCCAAGGGCATCCGCCGCCAGGCGCGTGCTGCGTGCGAGGACTACTTCTACAGCCGGCTGCACCTGACGCCGAGCCACGAGTTGGGCGGACCGGGAGAGACCGTCGACTCGCTGGAGCTGATGCCCGAACCTATGTACCGCGCACTGGAGCATGTCGTCGACCTTGTCGTAGACGGCGAGTACGACGAGCTCCGCGCCTCCTCTGGCGATCGGCTCAGAGTCGAGGACCTGCGCCGTCGCATCGAGGACGACTGCCCCGAGTCACTGGTGCTGGCGCCGCGCGAGGTCTACCAAGTCGAGGCGATCACCAAGTCCGATGATCCGGACCTGCCGGGCTGGGCCTACTTCCTCGACCTGTGGACCGAGACCGGCCCGGCGCGCCTGCACATCGAGGGCGAGCTCGAGGAGTCCGGCGAGCGGTTCACAGCGACGCTGAACGACATCCTGCCCTGACCCGCCGCCTTCCCGGCCACCCTTTCGCGCTCGCGGGCACTATTAAACGCGGAAAGCCCACCCATAGGTGGACTCTCGGCCATCAGAAGATCAGGCGGCTTTCGCGGCAAGGGGACGTTCAGATGAAGGTCTCGCCCTCTGTTTGCCATCGCTATCTGACCCTGCCAGCGTAGCGCACCCGCCTGCGAGCATCGCCCTCTGTCAGCCCCCGCGGCACTGGCCGCGCTTTCGCCAGAAGCAGGTCTTTGCGGTGGCGGTCCTGAGCGGCAACAACGGCCTGCGATAATCAGGGGTTGACGTGAACCTCGACCGTGTTGCTCGCACCATGGGTATAGGGATAATCCTGTGCGCCGGTGTCCGGTAGGGCGACCCGGAGCGCGTAGGTGGTCGGCTCTTCGGTCGCGTGGAAGCGGTAGCTGTAGCGAAACCGGCCCTTCCTGTTCGTTACGACCTGATCGAAGATTTTCCAGTGCCTGCCTTCTTGGACCTCGACATCCAGCGTCACACCCTGCGCGGGATAGGGGCCACCGGTGACCGTGCCCGTCCAATAGATCGTGTGTCGATTGCTGGTGTGGTGGGGTTTAATCAAAAGAGAGATCCGCGGGCTGATGATGATCGCGGCAGTCGCCGTCGCTGAGGGGCCGGGGTCGTCGCTGTAGGCGGTGTAGGAGAACCGCAGCGTGCGATCCGGTCCCGTCGGCACCTTGTATGAGAAGGACCCATCCAGAGCGCTCTGCACCGAGGTACCGATCGCCGCGCCGGCCGGACCGCCGAGCGTTGAGATCGCGATCCGGGCATCGCGGATCGGCACCGTGCCGCAGTGCAGCAGGCCCTTGACCGTAGCGGTCCTGCCGTAGGGGAGGATCGGTGGCTTGGTCTTGCCGTTTACCGTGAGGCTCAGTGCCTCCCCGGCGCACGGGGACGCGCCGTTGGGGATCTGCGCCGGCGTTGGCGCCGTCAACCCTCCGCCGGCCGATCCACCGTCGCCGTCGCCGACCAATCCTCCGCCGGCGCCGGTGATCGATCCGCCGTTGACGGAGATCGACGGCGGGCCGCTGGTCGTGATCGTGTGGTTGTAGGCGATCGTCTTGTTGCCGGCGGCATCTTCGACGATCAGCTCGAGCGAGTGCTGGCCCGCCGCCAGCTGGTTGGTGTTGAGCGTCAGGCTGGCACTCAGCGATGGTTCGCACGGTTGGATACCGGCGAACGAGCGCTGCCCGTCGCCCGTGACGTTCAGCGATTGGCAGTGGCCTCCGTTGCTGTCGAGGATCTGCGACACGGCGGTCTTTCCGTCCACGACCAGCGAACCGGCATAGACGCCCGACTGGCCGTCGTGCGCGTAGAAAGAGACGCTCTGCTCGCCGCTGAGTGCCTCACCCGACACGAGCGGACCGCTGACTTCGCTGAAGGTCGGGGGCGTGTCATCGACGAGGTCGATGTCGGCGGCGTAGACGTCGTACTGGGCGGAGAGGTCTCCGCTGTACTGTGGCCCGTACGCTGGACAGGTGCCGGTTTCCCCGCCGCCGCACCTGGCGGCCCACTGGATTTTGCTCACGCCGCTGAGTTCGCCGACGCTGATCTTGTTTGCCGGATTGAGCGGTTCGCTCGGCACTCCGTAAGAGCATGCTCCTGTGCAGAGAGTCCCGGCGGAGGCCGGTCCGGGGATGTATTCCAGTTTGGATTCGGGCGAGCCGTACGCCAGGCCTTCCACCGTAGCTTCATAGCGCCACAGCGTGAAGCTCGAGATCGTCAGGCCGGCGGGCGCCGTGAACGTGTCGTAGGCCCCCGTGTTATAGGGATGAGACACTTCGCCATCCATCTGCGCAAACACCGACCCACCGTTTGCGCAACCCTCCCCCGCCTGCATATAGCTGCCGACCTCGTAGGCGACGTCTTCGACGGGGGCGGGATGACCGGCTTTTTCGCCGTAGGGAATCCGGCAGAGGAAGGCGTGGTAGTTGTTCGCGATGGCCGACGAGGGCGCCATGGGGAGGCTCAGAAGGCCGAGGAGGATCACGATGGCGACGTGCCATTTGCGGTGCCCGTCCTTGGGATTGCTCATCTGTCTCGCTCCCGCCTTTGCTTTGAGTGAAGTTCTCATGACCGGTTCTCGATGGTCTCTAGTCGCGGGAGACCGCGCCTTGGCCCCCCTGCGGATTTTTTGCGATCGTGCTCGCGCGGTGATGTACGTAGCGGGTCACGCTCTGAGCAAGCCAATCCGCGGCGCCGCGATAGAGGACCGTCACGCGACTTGTCCAAGCGCCGCCGGGCAGCCGTAGGACCGCGGCCCACTTTCCGTTCGCGACCGGCACGGTCTTCTGGACGCGGTGCGAGCGTCCTCTGAGCGTGTACCTGACGACGATCGTGACGTGCCCGACGAGCGTCTTGGCGGCGGCGCCACGCACGTGCAGCGCATGCTTGGTCCGCGTCACGCTACGGATCTGCAGCCGCGGGCTCGCCTGCGCGGGCTTGCCAGGGGTGATGGGCGCCGGCGGGGGAGGAGTGGTGGGCGGGGTGATCGGAGTGGTCGGCACGATCGGAGCGGTGTTTTCGACGGTGATCTGCACGGGGCCGGCGAGCGTCTGGTTGCCCGCGGCATCGACGACGGCCGCTTGGATCTGATGCGGGCCGTTCGCGAGCGTGCTCGTATCGAGGCTGAACTCGTTGCTCGAGCCGGCCGGGCAGGGCACCGTCTGCGTGAAGTCACACGCCAGCGCCTGCTGGGCGACCTGGGCGCCATCGACGTACACACGCGCGTACTGCACGCCGCTGCTGTCCGATCCATCGATCGTGCCCGAGAGCGGGCCGCGCGCGAGACCGCCGGCGAACAGTGAGCCGCTGAGGGAGGTGATCTGCGGGGGTTGTTCGTCGGTGACGGTGACGGTCGCGCTGTTGAGCTCGACCCGCGCGAAGTGCTGGGAGAACCCGTTGGCGCAAACGGTGAGCTGGGCCGGTGCTGGGTCACAGACCAGCTCGATCGCGAGGCTCGTCGTGTCCAGGCCGGTGTGGATGGCTTCACCGGAGACCTCGCAGCCTCCGTTGCCGGCGTTAGACGAGCAGGTCTCGCCCGGGAGCAGGTTTCCTTCCGCGTCGACGATCTGCGGAACCCACCCTTCGCTTTGCTCGTAGAGATCGCGGTCGAGGCTGATCGCGCTGATCTCATCGCCCGCCGGCGCGGTGAAGCGCCAGCCGGCCGTCGCGCCCGCGGGGACGTTCGTGGTCAGTTTCAGGACATCCGCGGCGGCGAGCCCCGACGTGTTGGGGCTGCCCCCGGTGACGTCCGCGCTGCCGCAGTTCGCGCTCGTTTCCAGGTATGTCGGTTCGTCGTTGAATGGCTGCCAGGAGTTGTTGATCAGCGGCGCCGGGACGGCGCAGGCGGTCACCGCGTAGGTACCGGCAGACGCGGTGCCCGTGGCGATCGCGCTCGCGGCGAGCAGCAGCGCGAGGGCCGGCAGCGTGCGTCTCATCGGATGCCCCGCTTACGGAGGCCTGTGTGCTTGTCGTACGCGGCACGGGTCACGATCAACGCCGGGAGCTTGATACCTCCGGACATGAATCTCGCCACGATCCGATCCCACCGCCCCACGCGCAGCGTGATCGTCCTGCGCCGAGTAGTAGCTTGCGCGACCGTACCGAGCCTTCCGCGCTCGCCACGCGCCTGCACGACCAGTTGTAGGCGAAGACCCTTGGGGATGCCGGCGACGGTGACCGACAGGCGGTACCCCTTGAACACGATCTTGGTGATCTCCGGCTTCGGCTGATGTGCCGGCTGCGCCGGGAACAGAGTCGCCGCGGGCGGACCCGTGCTGCTCGGCTGGGTCATCGACGACGAGCTGTTTGCCGCGCGATAGGCGGCCATCCCCTCGCTGACGACCGCTCCGAGGCCGCATGCGTCGAACGCCGCGGCGACATCGAGGTTGCCCCCGTTGGTGAGCGTCGAGGTGATGCACCCCTGGACCTGGGAGTAGCTGAGCGTCGGCGAGTAGGCGCGTATGCTCGCCTCCACGGCGGAGACGAGCACGGCCGCCTCGCTCGTGCCTTCCGCCAAGGCGGGCGCGCCATCGTCTGAGAACGCGATTTCGATGCCGTTTCCCGCGCCGCCGGATCCAGTCTGGCTATCGCAGCCTGGAGCGAGCAGGGCAAGACCCGCGCCGCGGTTGCTGAACGAGCACGTCACACCGATGTTTGCGGGGTTCGCGTCGGAGGCGCCCACGCCGAGCACGCCCTGCACATCAGCCGGCGCCTGCACCGGGCCGCCTTCGTTGCCGGCCGCCGCGACGACGCTCAGGCCATGCGCATTGGCAGCTTGGACAAAGTCCTCCAGTGTTTCGAGTTCGCTGCCGGTGGGCTGGGTGCCTGAGCCAAGACTGAGGTTCACGACCGTGACCGGCATCGAGCTGCTCAACGCCTGGCAGCGAGAGATCGCCATGGCGTACGCGGAGAAAGCAAACGTGGTCTGTCCCGCCGCCAGCGCCTTGACGTTGTAGATCCATACGCTGGTTGGGGCGAGCCCGACCATCCCCCACCCGTTCGCGGGCGCCGCGGCGATCATCGCCATGTACGTGCCGTGCCCGTCGGGGTGCCCGCCTGGCAGCGGCGGGTTCAGCGCGGCGAGTTCGTCTTCGGTGTTCGTGTTTGGGTAGAGCGCGTAGCTGCCGGCCAGGATCGGGGTCGTATCTGGGGAAGGATCGACGCCCGAGTCCACGAGGCAGATCACCCCGGGGACCGGCGGCGCGGGCGCGTACTGCAGGAAGAGCGCGTCCGCGGCCGCCTGCTGCACCGTGCCCGCCGGCACCCCGACCTCGGCCGAGGCCCGCCCGCACAGCGCCACGCCGGCGAACAGAGCGACCACGACTATCGAGCAACTGCGCATCTACATACACCTTCCTTTTAACAGCCTTCCCACCAACCTACCCGTCTCTTATACCGACCATTTCCACTCAACGGGACATTTTGATTTGCTCAGCACATCTGTGATCGGGCCTTCTCGATAGGGGTAGAGTGACTGTCTCCACAAGGAGGCCACATGGATCAGCAACAAGAGCGCAAGGACCACATCGCCAACGCCGCCAAGTCGCGCAGCCTGGCGCAGGAGCGCCGAGCCCTGCAGACCGCCGAGATAGCAGGAAAGCAGGCCCAGCTCAAGCACGAGGCACAAAAGCGACGCGAGCAGAAGCTCAAGCCGACATCGGCGGCATAAACGAAAAGCCACCGCTGTGGGCGCGCTGGCTGCTCACGATCCTCGCCTTCGCCGTGCTGACCGTCGCGATCGTGATCGCGATCCATGCCGTCAACGACAGCGGCGCCTCGCCCTCCGAACGCTCAGCGACGCTCGAAGCCAACCGCGAAGGCCGGATCGCCCTCGAAGAGGACCAAGCCCCGCACACCTCCGGGCTGGGAGCCGGCACCCCCACGCGAGTGGCGTTGCAGCGCGCGATCGCCATCGACATGCGCAACCTGATCCGTCACGGAGCGCTCACCGGTCCCCTACAAGGTGTGCGCTGCAGCCCAGCAGGCAAACGTCAGGCGGCGCGTCAAGCGTTTGACTGCACGGCCCGCGCCGCGGCGATCGCATACCCGTTCCTGGGTGTAGCCGACGAACGCGCACGTCAGCTGACCTGGTGCAAGTTCGACCCCTCACCCGTGAGCAACGACCCCCAGGAAGTCCCCGTGAGCCCCCGCTGCCGCGCCTGAGTGCTAGATCTACCCCTTCTCAGCCGCCTCCCGCAACGCTTCGAGCACCACCCCCGCGTAGATCGCGCGCCCGGCGACCGACGGGTGCACCCCATCCACGAGCATGCCTTCACTGGAGTGGGAGTACCAGTCCGCGAGCACCGCTTGCGGCCAGGAGGAGACGTATTCCGAGAGCGCCTTGTCGACCTCGCCCTGCCAGCTGCGCGCGACGCGCACGTTGACGAGCACGACATGGGGCACGCCGCTGAGCACTTCGCGCAGGCGCTGGAGGTTGGAATACCAGACCGGCCCGTTGTCGCCGATCTGGACGATCACCGTCGGTGGAAGATCGCCGTGGGCGCGGTATTCGGCCAGGCGCGAGATCGTGTCGACGGCCTGGCGCCCGACGACCGCATCGACGCGCAGCCGCGAGCCCAGCCGCTGCTCGAGCACGGGCGCACAACCGAGCATCACCGAGTCACCGAGCGCAAGGATCGGCCCGGACGGAAGCGATCCCGCCACCGTACTGCCCGCGCCGTCGCCGCCGACCACGCCCGCGGAGAAGCCCGAGCCGGCACCACTCCCGGACCCGGTTTCGCGTAACCCACCCGCGAGGCTCGAGACGCGCGCGAGCGCCGCCGGGGTGGCCGTGGCCGAACCGACACCCGTGCCACCGGGCGCGGGCAGGCCGAGCGTCAGCCCAAGCAGCACGACGAGCCCGGCCAAAGAGCCCGCCGTCCAGCGCAGCCGCTCCCGCGGCGTGTGCCCGTCGAGCCAGGCGCGCAGGCGCCGCTGCGCGCTGCCGCCGCGAACCGGCATCTCCACATAGCGGTAGGAGAGCGCGGCGAGCCCAACGGTGACGGCGATTTGCGCGAGCACCACGAAGGTCCCCCGCCAGGGCACGTCGATGCCGGGCCGGGAGAGCATCATCACCGGCCAGTGCCACAGGTAGATGCCGTAGCTGCGCACGCCGATCCAGCGCAGCATGCGCGTTCCCAGCGCACGGCCCAAAAACGAGGCTGGATGCACGACAACCGCGATCAAGACGGCGGTGCACAACGCGACCAGCAGGAATCCCCCGCGGTACAGCCACGGGTCGTAGTCCTGGACACGCACGAACAGCGCGAGCACCGCCAGCAGGGCGACGCAGCCGACCCCGTCGAGCACGCGCGCCGCACGGCGCGAGACTTCATCACGGAAGCCGCCGAGCGGCCAGGCGAACGCGAGCAGCGCGCCCACGAGCAGCGTCGCGGCGCGGGTGTCGGTGCCGTAGTAGACGCGTGAGGGGTCTTGATTTGGGTCATAAAGGCCCCACATCAGAGCTGTGGAGGCCAGCGCGAGCAGGACCGTGAGCACGACCGTGTAGCGCCGGCCGAGCAGCTTGAGGCTGCCCATCAGCAGGAGCGGCCAGAACAGGTAGAACTGCTCCTCGACCGCCAGCGACCACAGGTGCTGGAGCAGAGAGGGGCGACCAAACGCGTTGAAGTAGGAGTGGCTGGCGGCGATCAGGTGCCAGTTCGTCAGGTACACGAGCGAGGCGAGCGCGTCGCCGCGCGTCCGCGCGAGGTCATCGCGCGCGATCGTCGAGGCGGCGAGCAGGCAGACGAAGACAACGAGCAGCACAGCCGGCAGCAGCCTGCGCGCGCGCCGCATCCAGAACGCCTTGAAGCCGACGCGCCCCTTGCGATGGCGCTCTGCCAGCAGCAGCGAGGTGATCAGATAACCGCTGAGCACGAAGAACACGTCGACGCCAAGGAAGCCCCCAGGCATCCAGGAGACACCGGCGTGATAGAGCACGACGCCCGCGACCGCGAGCGCGCGCAGACCGTCGAGGCCGGGTCGATAGGGCAGTTGCGTACCAATAGTCGGTGGCCGGCCCGCGACGGAGACGGAGGGCTCGGCCGCGCGAGAAAGGCTTCGCTCGCCCATTGAACGAGTGTACGGCCAGCCGAGTCAGAAGCACCGAACTCGAGCGAGAGCCACGCCGGCCGGCCAGCATCCGGCGAAGCCGTTATCCGCCGGAGGGGGAGCAACCTCCACCCTGATGGCTCTTTCCTGATAAAATGCTTGCCAGCAAGCAAGTATGAGACCAACCCTGAACACAACCATCCGCCACAACGACACCGACCAGATGGCGAGGCTGCGCGCGGTGATCGGCAGGCTGTCGCGCCGCCTGCGCCCCACCAGCGCCGGTTCGGAGCTGACCCCGAGTGAGACCTCGATCCTGTTCACGATCGTGAAGCTGGGACCACTGGGCCTGAGCGAGGTGGCGGAGATCGAGAGCGTGAACCCGACGATGCTCTCGCGGATCACCGCGCAGCTCCTCGACGCAGGGCTGATCAGCCGCGAGGCGAGCCCAGGAGATCGTAGGGCGGCGCTCGTGAAGGCGACGCCGGCCGGGAGACGAATGCGGGGGCGGATCCACAAGGAGCGAACGGCCGCGCTCGGTGCACACGTGGAGACACTCGACGAGGAGCAGCAGGCGGCATTGTGGGCCGCGCTACCGGTCTTGGAGGCGCTCGCCGCGCAGCTTCCCGGACCGCGCGGGCAGCATGGACCGCAAGGACGGCAAGGGCAACAGGGACCGCCAGTAAGACCGCAGGGACAGCGACCGTGACCAGGCTGATCGGCGCCGGGCGCACAACCTTCGCCTCCCTGGCGATCCCCAACTACCGCCGCTATATCTCAGGCCAGGCGATCTCGCTCGTCGGCACGTGGATGCAGATGGCCGCGCAGTCGTGGCTAGTGCTGACGCTGACGGGCTCGGCGACGACACTCGGCATCGTGATCGCGCTGCAGACGCTGCCGGTGCTGCTGCTGGGACCGTACGGCGGCGTGATCGCCGACCGCGTCGACAAGCGCAGGCTGATGGTGATCCTGCAGGCGGCGATGGGCGTGCAGGCGCTCGTCCTCGGCGTGCTGACGGTGACGGGCTCGGTCGAACTGTGGGAGATCGGCGTGCTCGCGCTGCTGCTGGGCTTGAACAACGCGTTCGAGAACCCCGCAAGGCAGTCGTTCATGCTGGAGATGATCGGCCCAGAGAACCTGAGGAACGCGGTGAGCCTCAATTCGGTCTTGGTGAACGTCGCGCGCACGATCGGCCCGGCGGTCGCGGGGATCCTGATCGCGACCGTCGGCACCGGCGTCTGCTTCCTCGTGAACGCGGCGAGTTTCGTCGCGGTGATCGCCTCGCTGGTGACGCTCGACCGCTCGGCCCTGAACCCGACCAAGCCGACGCCGCGCGCGCCAGGCCAGCTTCGCGAAGGCCTGCGCTACGTGCGGAGAACGCCCGAGCTGGGGATCCCGCTTTTGATGATGGCGCTCGTTGGCTGCCTCGCCTACGAGTTCCAGGTCTCGCTGCCGGTGATGGCCAAACAGGGCCTGCACCTCGGCGCGACCGGCTACGGCTTCATGACCTCGGCGATGGGCGTCGGCGCCGTCGTCGGCGGCCTGCTCGTCGCCGCGAAGGGCAAAGTCGGCCTGCGCCCGCTCGTCGCGGCCGCCGCGGCATTCGGGCTGTTCCTCGCGCTGGCGAGCATCGCGCAGAGCCTGACACTGGAGCTCGTCGCGCTGGCGCTCGCTGGCGGCGCGAGCATCGCGTTCATGTCGACCGGCAACTCGACCCTGCAGCTGGGAGCGGCGCCGAACATGCGTGGGCGCGTGATGAGCCTCTGGTTCGTCGCATTCCAGGGCTCAACCCCGATCGGCGGCCCGATCATCGGCTGGGTGATGGCCACAGCGGGAGCCCGCGCGGGCCTCGGCGTCGGCGCGATCACCTGCCTGCTGGTGGCGGGCCTGGGGCTGGTCGCGGTGAGACGCGGGATGGAACACCCCAAGCACGAGGAGCAGCTGAGGGTATCCCCGGCGACCGTCGAGGCATGAGGGCGAGCAAAGGCGATGCTGGACGTGACGTCAACGATGTGGCCGCCAGCAGGCAGTTCATCGTGGAGGATCTGATGCCGAAGGCCGTCGAAGCGGGCATCCCACTCGACGCGCTCGCCAGGCTACTCGGTATCAGCCGCCAGACGCTCTATCGCTGGCGCGATGGGACGACGCGAAACTAATAGTCGCGCCGAGTGCGGCTTGCTATTTGATCAGAATCGGGTCCATTTGGTCCTCCTCCGGTGAGGATAGCACCGGCCCGCAAGGGCGCGCCCGCGCTTTCCATATCGGTTTGTGGGGCTTTACGCTTGATCGATGGTCGCTGTGCTCTCGTTGAACGGTTGGGGCGACATCGCGCAATTTGTGATCGCCGTTGGCGGCGTAGGGGCCCTGATCGGGGTCTATCTCCAGCTCAGGCTCGGCCATGCAACATCTCGCCGGGCACGAGTCTACGACTACGCCGACTGCTTCAACAAGCGCGAGATGCTCCGGGCCTCCGCCGAGTACGTCGAATACTGGAAAAGCCACACCTTCGCCGAGTTCGACGCTATGAGCCTCGCGGATCAGCTTGAACATCTAATGATGGCGAACCTGATCGAGGAGGTAGCGTTCCTCTACAACAGGAATCTGCTTGACCGAGACGTTGCAGCCGACATCCTAGGCGCCTACGTAGAGCGACTATGGGGGGTCAGCGGATCGCTTGTGACCGAGGTCCGAGCCAAAGAAGGTCGCCCGACCTTCTTTTCCGAGTGGGAGGAAATGCAGGCCGACACCCCTGGTCGCTCCGACCGGAATCTCCGAGAGAGACACAGACGCGTCGCGCGACGAAAGTACTTGCGCTCGCTATTGGACCCGCCTCATTGAGCGTCGAGGCATCCTGGGTTTGTCACGTCCAGCATCGCCCGAGCAAATAACGATCACCGTGTGGGAGTGACGATGCGCGGTGGTAGAGGCGTTATCCACGCTCGGGTGCTTCTGTTTGGCCCTGGCTAAGATCGCGTCGTGCCCGATCTCCTCCACCACCTTGCGAGCTTCGCGCGCTTTGCCGCCGCTCGCGGTGAGCGAGAGCACCACGATGCCGACGCGATGCGCGAGCTCGCGAGCAAGCCGCTGGAGCTGACGCGGGGGTTGGAGCTCGAATGGCTCGGCGTGGCGGGGTACCGCCTCAGCTATGAGGGGCAGACGATCTACATCGACCCTTACCTCTCGCGCGTGCCGCTCGCAAGCGTCATCCGTCGTACGCCGGCACACGCCGACCCGTCGCTTCACGAGCGCTTCCTGCGACCGTCCGGACGCGTCGTCGGGGTTCTCGTCGGGCACACCCATTTCGACCACGCGATCGACGTGCCCGCGATCGCGCGGCGGTATGAATGCTCCGCCTACGGCTCGAGCTCGCTAGTCAACCTGATGCGCCTGCACGGCCTCGCCGAGCGCGCGGTGCAGGTCGAGCCACAGCGTCGTTATGAGCTGGGCCCGTTCACCGTCACGTTCGTCCCGAGCCTGCACTCAAAGCTTTTACTCGGGTTCGCGGTTCCCTTCGACGGAGAGCTCACGTGTGAGCATCTCGACGCACTCTCCCCATCAGCCTACAAGTGCGGCCAGGTATGGGGCATCCACATCGAGGTCGCCGGCATGACCTTCTACCACCACGGCAGCGCAAACCTGATCGACGAGGCAGTCCCTCACGGCGGCGTCGACATCTTCCTCGCGGGCATCGCCGGGCGCAGCTTCACACGCGACTACTGGATGAGGATCCTTCCCCGCCTGCAGCCACAGACAATTGTGGCGAGCCACTTCGACGACTTCTTCCGCCCAATCGACGCAACGATGGGCTTCTCCACGAACGTCAACCTCGCCGCTGTAGGAGACGAGGTGGCCGCCGTCAGCCGTGACTTCGCCCTCGCGACGCTCCCACCGATGCAGCCAGTCGTATCCAGCGACTGAGGTTGAGAGATTTCGCAGATCACCCCGGGGGGATGCGCAGATAGGGCAGCGCGAAGGACATGATCTGACCGAAAGCCGGGGCCGCCACCGTACCTCCGTAGATCGATCCTGACTGCGGTTCGTCGACGACGACCGCGCACAACAGCTTCGGGTCCGTCGCCGGGGCGAAGCCGATGAACGAGGCGACGTAGGCGCTGTCGGAGTATTCGCCTGTTTCTTTGTCGATCTTGCTGGCCGTTCCTGTCTTGCCCGCGAGCGTGTAGCCGGGGATCGAGACCTCGCTGGCGGTGCCGCCCGGGGCGAGCACGCCCTCGAGCATCTTGCGAATCTCAGCCGACGTTGTTTCCGAGATCACCCTGTGCCCGGCCGGCTCGGGCTGGGGGCGGCCGTCGACGGCGCCGACGATGTGCGGCGGGCGCAGGATGCCTCCATTGGCGATCGCGGAATAGGCCGTCGCCATCTGCATCGGCGTGACGAGCTCGCCCTGGCCGATCGGCAGATTACCCATCGAGGAGCCCGAGTATTCGCTCAGCGGCAGCGGCCTGCCCATTTCCTCGCCGGGGAGGTCGACCCCGGTCGGCGCGCCGAAGCCGTAGCGGTGGACCCATTCGTTGAAGCTATCGGCCCCGTCGAGCCCACCGATCTTGATCGCCCCGACGTTGCTGGAGCGCGCGAGGATCTGCGCGGTCGTGAGCGTTTCTTCGGGGTGTTCGGTGTCGTCGTGGATCGTTCTTTCGCCCATCTGGATCTGATCAGGAATGTTGAAGGGAGTGTTGGGGGTGATCAGGCCGCGCTGCAGTCCATCGGAGACCGCGACCACCTTGAACGTCGAGCCCGGTTCGTAGTTGAACGACACCGCCCGATCCTCGAGCGCGCCTTCGGGCGCAGCGGATGGATCGTCGGCGTTGAGCTGTGGCCAGTTCGCGAGCGCGAGGATCGCACCGGTGCGTGGGTCCATCACGATCGCCGTGGCGTCTTTCGGAGCGAAATCCCTGCCGACCGCGTCGAGCACGTTTTCGGTGCGCCGCTGGATGTTCGCGTCAAGCGTCAGCGTCAGCGAGGCGCCGGCGGCCTCGGGGTGGACGTCGTCGATTGAGATCGGCTGCCCCAGCGCGTCGCTGACCACGCGCCGTTCGCCGGCACGCCCATGCAGGAGGGAGTTGTGCGAGTACTCGAGGCCAGTCAGCCCGTTGCCTTCGGTACCGACGATGCCGAGCACCTGCGCCGCGAGCGTCCCGCGTGGATACACGCGGCGCATCACCGGCGTGCCTGAGATCCCGGCGATGTTCAAACCCAACACCGTCTGCGCCGCCTTCGCCGGGACCGCGCGCGCGAGGTACACGAAGCCTGAGTGCTCGCTCAGGTCGGCCAGCAGCGTTGCCTGCGTCTGGCCCAGCAGGGGCGCCAGCCGCTGCGCCGCCTGTAGCGGATCCTTGACCAGGTAGGGCGTCGCCGAGATGTCCTGCGCGGGCTCTGAGACCGCGAGGTCAATGTCATTTCGATCGGTGATCGTGCCGCGCTGCGCGGGCACCGTTTCATAGGTCAACTGCTGCGTCCGTGCGGCCTTGCGCAGCGCCCCGCTGTGTACCGTACCGAGGTACATCGTGCGCCCGGCCGCGAGCACGAGCAGCAGAAAGAAGAACCCGAAGATCAACCCAATCCGGCGCTGGACGGTGGCCACCCGCTAGCCCCCCAGGGTGCCGCCACCGGTGGAGGTCGGTGTGCTCTCGCCGGTCGGCGTGCTCGCGCCGACAGCTTCACTCGCGCCACCCGCGGAAGTACCCGCGGAGGCTGCCGTGCTCGCGCTCGAGGCCGGGGTTTCGCTCGTCGCGGCCGGCGACGGTGTGGCCGCCACTTCGGTGGTGGCGGTAGCCGGCGCGGTGCTCGCTTCTCCGGTCGAAGTGTCTGAGGTTGCCACTTCACCGGCCAAGGCGGCCGACGGCGCGGTCGCTTCTCCGATCGTCGAGGTATTCGACGCGGTTGCTTCCCCGCCGGTCGACGTCGCGGCGATCGGTGCACTCAGCGCAGCCGCGGCCTTGCTGACATCGCTCGCGGGATGAGCGGTCAGGAAGCGCAGCGCGCCCTCGGGGATCAGTTCCATGCCCGCATGCTCGGCCTGGGCTTCGACCTGTTCGCCGGCGGCAACTTCGGAGTTTTCGGCGCTCATTGTCGCGTTCTCACGCTGCAGCAGCGTTTCGCGAACGAGCGAGCGACCGATCCCGGCGTTCAGCTTCAGTAGAACCAGTTGCATCGTCACGATCCCAATCAACGCGAACGCGATCACCCCGATCCACACGCGTCCCCGGATCAGGCGGTCGAGCAGCCGGTGCGTCGCGACCGCCTCCGCGAGTCCGACGGCATGCGCCGGACCAGACCACCCACGCGTCCAATGACTTGCGGGGTGATTCGATCCCGCCCTGGCGGGGCCGGAGACTCGCCGCGGCTTGCGCGTCGCGGGCGCTCGCCACGGGCTGTTGGTACGCCGCGGTGCAATCGCGGGCGCCGCCGCGGCGGCACTGGCTGCCGGTGGCGTCATGCCGTTTCCTCCATGTTCGTTGCAAGCTTCCGGGCAGCCCCCAGCGCGGCTGCGGCCCTGCCCCCCGATCGCGTCATGCCGCACCCTCCGGGCTCGCGCTCAGCTTCCGGGCAGCTCGCAGCCGCGCCGAGCCGGCGCGCGGGTTGTGCGCGACCTCGCCAGCTGAGGGCATGATCGCGCGGCGCGCGAGCAGCGCGGCCTCGGCCTCGCGACCGCAGCCGCAGACCGGCATCTCGGGCGGGCAGATGCAGCCCCGCGCGCGCTCTGTCAGAAAGCGCTTCACGCGCCGGTCCTCGAGCGAGTGAAAGGAGATCCCCGCAAGCACGCCGCCCTCGCGCAGCAGCTCCCAGGCGAGCGGCAGCCCGCGATCGAGCTGGCCAAGCTCGTCGTTGACGGCGATCCGCAGCGCCTGGAAGGAGCGCTTGGCGGGATGGCCGCCCGCGAACCGCGCGGGCGCGGGAATCGCGGCGTTGATCGTGTCCACCAGCTCCACCGTCGTCTCGATCGGCGCCTCCGTGCGCCGGCGCACAATCATGCGGGCGATCGCACCCGCGTGACGCTCCTCGCCGAAGTCGCGCAGCGTGTGCGCCAGGCGGCGCTCGTCCCACTCGGCGACGATCTCACGGGCGCTCAGCTCCTGCTCGGGGTCCATCCGCATGTCCAAAGGAGCCTGGAATGAGTAGGAGAAGCCGCGCTCGCGCGTGTCCACCTGCATCGAGGACATGCCGAGGTCGAAGTAGACCATGTCGGCTTTCTGCCCCTCCCCGGCGAGTTGCTCGAGCGCCTCGGCGTAGCTCGCGTGTATGAAGCGCACCGAGCAGGCCACCTCGCCGGCCAGTTCCTCAAAGCGCTCCTCTGCCAGCGGATCGCGATCGATCCCGATCAACGTGCCCTCCGGCCCCAGGCGCTCGGCAATCAGCTCGGCGTGGCCGCCGCCGCCGAAGGTGCAGTCGATCGCGGTCTGGCCCGGGCGCGGGTCGAGCAGGTCGATCAGCTCCCCGGCGAGTACGGGGATGTGTGTGCGTCTCATGTCAAGCAGGATGGTCGACACGCGCGGTTATCTCTGCGACGCCGCTCAGCAGCGCCGGTCGATGGTCATTCCAACTGCCTCTGTCCCACAGCTCCAGGCGGTCGCCGACGCCGACGACGACGACCTCCTTCGCCAACCCGGCGTGCTCACCGAGAAAGCCGGGGACCATGATCCGCCCGGCGGCGTCGAGCTCCGCGTCCTGGGATGAGCCGTAGAAGAAGCGCTCCAGCTCGGTCAGCCGCGGCGATAGCGGAGGGAGCTCCGCCAGCGCGCGCTGGGTGTAGTGCTCGTAGTCCTCCGGGCGCCAGATCCCGACACAGGGCTTCAGGTCCACCGGCATCGCGATCACCACGCCCTCGGCCAGTGTCGCGCGGTAGCGGGCCGGCACCGTGAGCCGGTTCTTCGCGTCGAGCGTGTGGTCGAAGGTGCCGCGGAAGGGGACCATGGGGAGGCGAGGCTGGGTGGGTTCCAATTAGTTACCGAGCCGAGGTGGAGGAGTGGGAGGAGCCCCTCCACCCCGGCTCGCTTCCGCGAAGCTATCCCACTTTCCCCCACAATGCAACCCTAATTGCACATTTTTTCCCACTTACCCGTTCCAGTGGCCTCGTAAACAGCAAAAATGCCCGCTCAGACGGTCTTTTCGGGCCTGTGCTCGTCTGCTCAGGCGACGGACCCCAGAGTGCAAGCCCCGATGCATTGCCGCAAAGTGCGACGCTTCTTGCAGATCGTGCCCTCGCCTGATCCTCGCTCCCCCCCTCTCGCGCGATCCTCCGGGCAACCTCCGTCGATCGAGTGAGCCACCTTCAGATCTGTGGGTACTTGCACGGGCGAGCGCGCGACGACTACGATCGCTGCATGCCAAGTCTCCGTCCGCGCCGCCTCACCGCGGCGCTCACTCCCATCCTCGTGCTCGCAACCGTCGCGCTCGCGGGCTGCGGCTCCTCATCCTCGCCCGGCAGCTCCGCCGACCCGGCGGGCGTGGTCCCGGCCTCCGCGCCGCTGTACGCGGGCGCTGTCGTGCGCCCCGACGGCACGCTGAAGACCGATGCGACCACCGCCGCGAGCACGCTCACCCACCAGCCCGACTCCTATGCGCGCCTCGCCTCAGTGCTCCAGGTCCCCGGCAGCCCACCGCTCACCTACAGCCACGACATCGCCCCGTGGCTGGGCCCCAACGCCGGGATCTTCCTCTCAACGCTCTCCGCCTCCGCCGAGGCGAGCAGCCAGCTGCAGCAGCTGCTCACCCAGCTCCTCCAAGGCGGCTCCTCGACCACCCAGAGCGCGTGGCCGTTCGCCTCCGGGGTCCAGGGCGCGATCGTGCTCGACACCAGCGACGCCGCCAAGGCAGCCTCGTTCATCAGCACCGAGGCTCAGCACGCCGGCGGGCACCCCGCCAGCTACCGGGGCATCAGCTACCAGGCCACCTCCGGCGGCGAGGCGTTTGGGATCGTCGATCGCCTCGCCGTGCTCGGCACCGTCACGGGGCTGCACAGCGTGATCGACACCTCGCTTGGCGGCCCCTCGCTCGCGCACGCCGCGGACTACTCGAAGCTGCTCTCGAGCGCCCCGTCAGGCGCGCTCGCCCACGTCTACTCGAATCCCGGCGCGGCCGGCGCCAACGCGTCATTCGCGACGGGCGCCGACGCGCAGAGTCTCGGCGGCGTGATCGGGCTGCTCGGTGGCGATCGCACGCTGAACATCTCGGTCGTGCCCTCCTCCAGCTCGATCGCGCTCGACGTCGACAGCCTCGTCTCGAAAAACCCACCCACCTCGATCGGCGGCGGCGGGCTGGCGGCGTCCGCCTCCGAAGGCGCCCAGGCGCTCGGCGAACTGCCGGGAGAATCGTGGCTCGCCGCCGGCTTCGGCAACGTCGGCATCACGCTCACGGGCGACGTGCAGGGCCTCCACGGCCTCGCCTCGCTCGTCACCTCGCTCGGCGGCTCCTCCGGCGCGGGCGCCACGACGACGGAAAGCTCCTCCGGCGGCTTCAATATCAAGGGCGTGCTCGAAGGGTTCCTCGCCCCGCTGTCGGCGCTCAGCGCCCCCGGCGCTCAGAGCCAGCGCGACTTCCTCAGCTGGATGAGCTCCGCCGGGATCTTCGCGGGCGGCAGCGGCATCGTCAACCTGCGCGGCGGGGTCGTGCTCGACTCCAAGGACCCCTCGCTGTCAAAGGCCGCGGTCGCCAAGCTCGGCGCCGCACTTGAAAAGTCCGGCGGCTCGGTGCAATCGATCTCGATCCCCGGCACCGACGCGGCGATCTCCGCGCGTGTTAACGGCCTGCCGGTCGAACTCGACATCGCCAACGGGGTCGGCTCAGACGGTCAGACGAAGTTTGTGATCGGTCTCGGCGAAGCCTCCGTGCAGGACGCGTTGAAGCCATCGAGCACACTTTTGACCGCGGCCTCCGCGAGCACCGCGGCTGGCACCCTTGGCGAAGGCATACGGCCGAGCGTGATCGTCGAATTCGCTCCGCTACTCACCCTGCTCGAAGGGGTCGGCCTCGCCGAAGACCCGAGCATCTCCCACATCCTGCCCTACCTGCGATCGCTCTCCACGCTTGTCGGCGGTGGCAAGAGCCTCGGCGGAGGTATCGAGCGCTTCCGGCTCGTCGCCGGGCTGCAGCAGTCGGGCTGAGGTTCAGCGGACGTTCAGCACCTTGTAGAACGTCGCCTGCCCGTCCTTGACCGTATCCACGCCGTAGCGTGAAAGCGTGGTTTCGCCGTCGGGTTCGATCGAGTAGTGACCGATCACCGAGTCGCGATTGCGAATCGCGAAGAACTGGTCGACAACCGCCTGGCGATCATTCCCACGCTCGCCCGCGTTTCGAATCGCCAGCAGCGCAACGCTCATCGCCTCATACCCATACAGCGCATACGCCCCGCCTTCAGCGCCGAAGCGCCGCCGGTAACGCGCGAGCACCTGCACCGCCGGGGGCGGGTACAGGCTCGTGGGCAGGATCGGCGTTGTCAAATACGTGCTCCCCGCCACTTCGGATCCAATTTCGGAGGTGAATTCGCTGTTGACCATGTCGCTGGAGCCGAGCAGCAGCAGCTTCGGATCGGCGCTGTGCAACTGCTTCCACAGCGCCACCGTCCCAGGCCCCGTACCACCGGCGAAGAACACCGCCTGCGCGTCGCTTTCGGCCACCTTGGCGACCTCGCTCTGAAAGCTCGTGGTCGCGTTCGTGTGGATCATGTCCAGGCTGTCGTGCTTCACCACGGCGATCCCGGCCTTTGCGGCGTCCCCCGCGACGAGTTCCGCGAGCGGGACCTCGAACGCCCCTTCGTCGTCGAGCACGTACAGCCGCTTCACGCCCAGCCCCTGCAGCAGCTTCACCTGCGCTTCGGCCTGCGCCGGATCTCCTGGCTGTAGGCGTCCGAAGGTGCGTTTCCCGGAGGGATAGAAGCGTTCGGGCTCGTCCTGGCCGGCGTCGAGCGAGGAGGTCAGCCCTACATACGGACTCGACGGGCTGACCTGCAGGATGCCCGAGGCGTTGATCAGCGGCAGCGAAACCGCGCTCGCACCCGAGTTGTAGTCGCCCAGGTAGACGATCGTGGTGGTGTCCTCGGCAGCCGTCTTCGCGTTCGTCGCCGTCACGTCGGGGGTCCATTCCCCGGTCGTCGTATTCGAGTCGTCCATCGACAGGTAGCTGATCTTGAACGGCCCGATTCGCCCGCCGGCTTCGCTCAGCGCGAGCTTCTCGCCATCCACGATCTGCTGGGAGTTCGGCCCCGATGGCCCCTGCAGCGGCAGGCTCGAATAGATCGTCAGCTGGTTGCCGATCGTGCTCGACGCGCCGGAGACGCTCACGCCCCCACAGCCGGCGACTCCGAGGGCTGCTACGAGGAGCGCTGCCGCGGCGGCGAGCGCCGCCACTGCTCTAAGCCCGCGCGCGTGCATCGTGTGCTCGGCCGCGGTGGCCCGGTACGGTCCCGCCGCGAGTCGTGCCACCCAGTGCGAGCGCACTGGGCGCTCAGCTACGGCGGCTGGGAAGATAACCCGCGAGGATCCTGACGGTCGCTCCCGCCACGATGATCAGCGTCGCGAGGATGAACGCGTCGAAGCCCGTCTTGCCGAGCGCCCAGAGTACGACCCAGACGACCAAGCCGGCGGTTACGGTTAGGACCAGTCCCATGCCGGCAGAATCCTAGCGAGCTTGAGCAAGGCCCGCAGCCAGTTCGCCCACCACCGCGCCGACTGCCCCCGCCGGATCGGCCGCCCCGCCAGCGGCGCGCACCAGTCTGGTGCCTACGATCACCCCGTCGGCGCCCGCCTGCGCGGCCTGCAGCGCGTGCTCGGGCGTGCTGATCCCGAAGCCCAGCGCTACGGGCACCTGCGTGCTCGCCTTCGCCCGCTCGACAACCTGCACGAAGCGCTCATCCAGCTCGCTGCGCTCGCCGGTCGTGCCCACGACCGAGACCGTGTACATGAAGCCCTGGGCGCTCTTACCGATCTCTACCAAGCGCTCCGGCGTGGTCGTGGGCGCCACCAAGGGCACCAGCGCCAGCCCGTGCGCCCTGCATGCCTCCCCCACCTCCGGGCCCTCACCGAGCGGCAGGTCGGGCACGATCAGCCCGCTCGCGCCGGTCTTCGCCAGGCGCTCCACGAACGCCTCCGCGCCCGGAGCGAAGACCATGTTTGCGTAGCACATCAGCACCACCGGCACGCTACGGGCCAGCGCGCGCGCCACCTCCAGCACGCCAGCCACGTTCGCCCCTGCATGTAGTGCCTCTGTGCCCGCGGCGTGGATCACCGGCCCGTCGGCAAGTGGATCCGAATAAGGCATACCCAGCTCGATGATGTCCGCGCCGGCTTTTATACAGGCCTCGCCGATCCGTATCGAGTCGGCGAGCGTCGGATATCCGCCCATCAGATACGGCATCAACGCCGCTTGCTTACCCGTCTGCGCGAACGCGGCGGCGATCCGCTCGATCCCGCCCAGGCCGCTGCCGTTCTCACTCACCCCCCAGCACCTCCGCGAGATCCTTGTCCCCGCGGCCCGACAGGCACACAAGATCCAGCTCGCCGTCGTCCTGCGCGAGCGTCCACGCGAGCGCGTGCGCGGTCTCAAGCGCCGGGATGATGCCCTCCAGGCGCGCTGTCTCTCTGAAGGCCGCGAGCGCCTCGCGGTCGGTCACCGCCTCATAGCGCGCGCGTCCGCTGTCGCGCAGGTACGCGTGCTGGGGCCCCGCCCCGGGGTAGTCGAGGCCCGCCGAGATCGAATGCGCCTCGACGATCTGGCCCTCCTCGTCCTGCATCACCGCCGAGCGCGACCCGTGCAGGATGCCGACGCGCCCGCCAACCGTTAGCGGGGCTCCATGCCTGGGCGTGTCGATTCCCTCGCCGCCGGCCTCCACCCCGATCAGTTGCACCTCTTCGTCGTCGAGGAACGCCGCAAACGTGCCGATCGCGTTCGAGCCCCCGCCCACACACGCGATCACGCGCCCGGGCAGGCGCCCCTCGCGCTCGAGAATCTGCGTCCGCGCCTCGTCGCCGATCACGCGCTGCAGATCGCGCACGATCGCCGGGTACGGCGCCGGGCCAACGACCGAGCCGATCACATAGTGGGTGCTCTCCACGTTCGTCACCCAGTCCCTGATCGCCGCCGAAGTGGCCTCCTTCAGTGTCTTCGCGCCCGCGTCCACCGGCTTCACCGTCGCGCCCAGCAGCTCCATCCGCTGCACGTTCGGCTTCTGGCGGCGCGTGTCCTCAGTACCCATGTACACGACGCACTCCATCCCCAACAGCGCGCTCACGGTCGCGGTCGCCACGCCGTGCTGGCCGGCGCCGGTCTCGGCGATGATCCTTTGCTTGCCCATCCTTCGCGCCAGCAGTGCCTGCCCGAGCGCATTGTTCAGCTTGTGTGAGCCCGTGTGGTTGAGATCCTCGCGCTTGAGGTAGATCGGCCGTCCAACCAGCTCGCTCAGCCGCCTCGCGCGGTACAGCGGCGTTGGCCTGCCGCCGAAGTCACGCAGCAGGCTGTCCAGCTCTGCTCGGTAGGTCGGGTCCTCCTGCGCCTTCTCCCACGCTTGCTCCAGCTCCGCCAGCGCCGGCATCAGCGTCTCGGGCACGAACTGCCCGCCGTACTGTCCGAAGCGGTGCTCGACCGCGCTCACGCCGCGGCACCTTCCGTGACGGATGCGTCGTCGATGACTGATGCCGTCTGCTCCACGGCCGCGAAGAAGGCCTTCAGCTTCGCCTCGTTCTTCTTTCCCGGAGCTTGCTCGGTGCCGCTGGCGCTATCCACCGCGAACGGCCTCGTCTGAGCGATCGCATCAGCGACGTTCTCCGCGTTCAGGCCGCCGCTCAGGATCAGTGGCACCTTCGAGCGCCGCGCGGCGAGCAGCTTCCAGTCGAACGTCTCCCCCGTGCCGCCTCTCAGCTCCTGCTTCTCCAAGTCCTGCGAGCGTGCGTCGAGCAGGTGGAAGTCCACGTGATAGCGCTCGAGGTCCCTGATGTCACCGGGGCCGGCGACCTGGGCCGCCTTGATCACCCGAGCACCGGTCCTCCGCGGCACCTCGCCGCAGAACGCCGGGCCCTCGTCGCCGTGCTGCTGCACGATCGTCAAACCGAGATCCTCGCTCGTCTTGACGACCAGCTCCAAAGGATCGTTCACGAACACACCGCACAGCTCGACCTTCCGCGCCAGCGCCGCCGTGATTCGCTGCGCCTCCTGAAGCGAGCATCGGCGCGGGCTGTCCTCGAAGAAGATCATGCCGATCGCCCACGCCCCCAGCTCGACCGCCAGTTCGGCGTCGGGGAGGTTGGTGATCCCACAGATCTTTACTTTCGGGGCTGTCCCGGACATCCCCCAACGGTAGCGGGGCGCCTGCCCTGCAGGCATGGGGGGGGGCGCTTACCCTTCGGGCGTACTCGGGTTGGGCACCGAGTTGGGGCGTTCGCCGAGCTTCACGCTCACCGTCTTCTTTTCGTAGCCGCCCTTCCCGTTCGCCCGCAGCAGGCCGATGCTGACGGTCTCGCCCGGCTTCTTCGCGGAGATGTCGTTCGCGAGGTCTTCCGAGCTCGCCACCGCCTGCCCATCGATCGAGACGATGATGTCGCCGCCGACCGCGACCTGGCCGCCTTCGACGGTGCCATTGATGTCGCCACCGCGGATTCCGGCCTTTTCGGCGGCGGTGCCCTTCTGCACGCTCTCCACCAGCGCACCTTCTTTCACCGGCAAGTTGAGCGCCGACAGCGAGCCATCGATCGTCAGCGAGGTCAGACCGAGGTAGGCGCCGCGCACGGTGCCGCCTTTCTCCAGCTCTGAGATCTCGCCCTTGGCGGTGTTGATCGGGACCGCGAAGCCGATCCCGACGCTGCCGTCGCCCGAGCCGCCGGTCTCGATCTGCGAGTTGATGCCGATCACTTCGCCCTGGATGTTCAGCAACGGCCCGCCCGAGTTACCCGGGTTGATCGGCGCGTCGGTCTGCAGCACGTTGTCGATCGTGAAGCCGTTCGGCGCCGTGATCTGGCGCTGGAGCGCCGAGATGACCCCGGTCGTGAGCGTCCGTTCCAGATCGAACGGGTTGCCGATCGCCAGCACCGGGTCGCCCACCTGCACGGTGCTCGAATCGCCGAGCGTCAGCGGATGCAGTGTCAGCCCGTCGGTCGAGATCCGCAGGACCGCGAGATCGTTCGAGGGGTCCTTGCCCACCACCTTCGCTTCGACCGCCTTGCCCTTTTCAAAGCTCACCGTCACCTTGATCGCGTTCTCCACGACGTGATAGTTGGTGAGGATCGTGCCGTTGGCGTCGATCACGATGCCCGAGCCGGTCGCCTCGCCCTGTTTCTCGGTTTCCCCGCCGCCGAACAGGTTCAGCGCCGATTCCGATTTCTGCACGATCGTCGAAGTCACGAACGCGACCCCGGGTGCGTCGCGCACGTAGATGTCGTGCGGCGTCAGCCCCGATGTCTTCTGCGAGGCGTTCGAGGGCGCGATCGGGGCGGCCTGGACCGTCGTAACGGTCTTGCTCGAGCTGTTCAGTCCGCCGAACGCCGCGACCACCGCGACGACCACGGCGCCGCCGACCAAGGCCGAGATGAAGGGAATGAAGAATGTGCGTTTCATCTGATGCAAGAGAGAATGACCAGTCGCTATGAAGGCTTTCTAAAGCGGAGCCCCGGTCTTTCTAAAGCTATTGGACGCGACCCCCTCGAAGCGTCCTGAGTGCCGCCCCGGGGTCCTCCGAGCGCATCAATGCCTCGCCAACAAGCACCGCATCCACACCCCTCTCCTCCAACCGGCTCAGCTGCTCGGCTTCCACGATCCCCGACTCCGAGACCACCGTCACGCCGGGTGGGATCTCGCCCATGAGCCGTTCGGTGCGCTCCACATCCACGCTGAAGTCCCTCAGGTCGCGGTTGTTGATCCCGATCAGCTCTGCCCCAATCTTCAGCGCCATCCGCAGCTCGTCGTGATCGTGCACCTCCACCAGCACGTCCAGGCCAAGCGTTCCCGCGCGCTCCTGCAGCATTCCCAACTGCTCTGGCTCGAGCGCTGCCACGATCAGCAGCACGGCGTCCGCCCGCGCCACCTTCGCCTCGTACAGCTGATACTCATCGAGGATGAAGTCCTTGCGCAGGACCGGCAGCTCGCTCACCGCGCGCACCGCCCTTAGATCCTCCAGCGTTCCGTCGAAGTTTGGGCCCTCCGTCAGCACCGACAGCGCGCTCGCGCCGCCGTGCTCGTACGCACGCACGAGCACGGGAAGGTCCGGCGCGTGATGCAGGGTCCCGGCGGAGGGCGAGCGCCGCTTGAACTCGGCAATCACCGCGATCCCCGGCTCCTTCAGCGCGGACTCGAAACGCCGCGGGCTCGTCTCCCCCGCACCGCCGATCGCAAACGCCTGATATTCGAGCTCCTCCAGCGCCAGCTCCCGCTTGCGACGCTCCAGCTCCTCGCGTGTGCTCTGAAGGATCCGCTCCAGCACGGTTGGCGTCTGCGTGCTCATCGCGCAACCTCCGCGGGCGCATACTTCCGACTCGCCTGCAGATAGCGCTCCAGAGCGCTCTGTGCGCGTCCATCCTCGATCGCCGCGCGCGCGGCCTGCACGCCCTCCGCGAGCGTCTGCGTGACGCCGGCGGCATAGATCGCGGCGCCCGCGTTGATCAGCGCCAGGTCGGTGCGCACCCCCCGCTCGCCCGCCAGGATCGCACGCGTCACCGTCGCGTTCTCCTCTGGAGTTCCCCCGTCATAGCCCCCTTCGGCCGCGAGCTCGAGCCCGACGTCGCCCGGGGTCAGTGTGTAGTGGCTCAGCTCTGCTCCGTTGACCTCGACCACGCGCGTCGCCGCGCTGATCGAGACCTCGTCCAGTCCATCCTCGCCGGCGACGACCAGCGCCCGGTCCACCCCCAGCCGCGCCAGCGCCCCGGCGATCGTCTCCAGGAAGCTCGGATCCGAGACGCCGATCAGCTGCCGTTGCGCGCCCGCCGGATTGGTCAGCGGCCCGAGGAGGTTGAAGATCGTTTTGACCGCTAGCTCGCGCCGCACCGGAATAACGAACCGCGTGGCCTGATGATGAGCCGGCGCAAACATGAACCCGAACCCCGCATCCTCGATGCAGCGCGCGACGCCCTCCGGCGTCAGGTCGATTCGCGCACCCAGCGCCTCCAGCAGATCGGCCGACCCCGAGAGGCTCGTGGCCGAACGGTTGCCGTGCTTGGCCACCGCGCACCCGGCGCCGGCGGCGATTAGCGCGGCCGTCGTCGAGACGTTGAATGTGCGCCTGCCGCCCCCCGTCCCCGATGTGTCGAGCAGATCCTGACGCTCGATTGGAACGTGCGCGGCGAGCGTCCGCATCGTCCGTGCCAGCCCGGCCAGCTCATCGATCGTCTCGCCCTTCGTCCTTAACGCGATCAGGAAGCCCGCGATCTGAATCTCCGAGACCTCGCCGTTCATGATCTCCGCCAAGACCTCCGCGGTCTCATCCTCGCTCAGGTCACGGCGCGAGGAGAGCCCGTCGATCGCTCGCGTCAGGATCGCGTTAGGCATCGGCCCGTCCTTCGAGGAAGTTCTTCAACAGATGCTTCCCCTCGTCCGTCAGCACCGACTCGGGGTGAAACTGCACGCCCTCCGCGGGCAGCTCACGGTGACGCAGCGCCATCAGCACGCCGCCGCCACGTGCGGACTCCTCCAGACAGTCGGGCAGCCCTGGCTCCACCACAAGCGAGTGATAGCGCCCGACCGTCAAAGGCGTTCCCAGCCCCCTGAAGATCGTGCGTCCGTCGTGCTCGATCGTCGTGGCCTTGCCATGTACGGGCTCGTGCAGCACCACCTTGCCCCCGAACGCCTGCGCCAGCGCCTGATGACCGAGACAGACTCCAAGTGTCGGGATACCCGCCTCGGGCAGCCGCCGTGCCGCCTCCAGGGAGATGCCTGCTTGGTCCGGCGTACAGGGCCCCGGTGAGATCACGCAGCGCTCGTATCCCCCTGCCAGCAGTTCATCGACGCTCGCGCGGTCGTTGCGCACCGCGCGCACGTCGGACCCGAGCTCGCCCAGGTACTGGACGAGGTTGTACGTGAACGAGTCGTAGTTATCGATCACGAGCACCCTCATGGCCAATCAGCCTGTTCGCAAGCCAGCTCGATTGCCTGCATCACCGCGCGCGACTTCGCCACCGACTCCTCGTACTCGTACTCCGGTTTCGCGTCCGCCACGGTGCCGCCTCCCGCCTGCACGTGGGCGACACCGTCCTTGACCACCACCGTGCGAATGTGAATCGCCGTATCGAGGTCGCCGGCGTAGCTCAGGTAGCCGATCGCACCGCCGT
>Ga0302181_10000130_pt1 | contig 70428 bp, 76 predicted proteins | sample I_Palsa_E3_3_FD_198786 | JGI IMG/M metagenome (GOLD analysis project Ga0302181, IMG submission 198786) | Peat permafrost microbial communities from Stordalen Mire near Abisko, Sweden - I_Palsa_E3_3 | ecosystem: Environmental > Terrestrial > Soil > Palsa > Peat permafrost | place: Sweden...
CCTGCCTCCACTTGCTTCAGCGCCCCGATCATCTGCGCCTCTGTGTGCCTGCTCTTCGACATACCTTCTTCCCCTTCCTTTCGCAAAAATCATACTTGCCTTTGTGCGGAAAGAGGGGAGCAGGTCACTGCAACAGGCTGAAGTCTATTTGTGCGGATTCCTTTTTCTGGCTGAAGTGTTTGCTCAGGGCTTCGCGAAGCTGCAAGCGGACCCGCCACAAGCGTGCCTTCACCGCGGTCTGACTCATGTTCAGCGCTATCGCGGTCTGATCGATTGTTAAACCCTCGATATCGCGCAAGATAAATACCGTGCGCGAGATGGGGCGCAGTTCTTCCAAGGCATTGCGCAGGATGTCCCGTAATTCGGAGGCCCAGCAGAGCTGCTCGGGATTGGGAGCCCAGTCGGTGACTTCCCGTGGCAGAATGTCTCCCTCGTCGCCAAAATTCTCGTCCAGGGACGTCTCTGCTGTGCCACGCTGTTTGCGCAACTTCATCAGCGCCTGGTTCACGGTGATGCGAATGAGCCAGGTGGAGAATTGGCAAGCTTCTCGAAAGTCGGCCAAGTGTTGATAGGCCTTCAAGAAAGCCTCCTGAACCGCATCTTGCGAATCTTCCCGGTTATGTGTAACACTCTGGGCGATCCGTAGAAGCTTACGATCGTATCGCTTCACAAGTTGTTCGAAGGCGGCGGTATTCCCATTCTTGCTGGCATGGACTAGATCCATATCACCGCCCGCCTCTTCTGTTATGTTGAATTGTCTCAAGTTATCCGTCATATCGTTCAACCCGCTTTGAAAATGAGAATGAAAAGACGTTTTTGGGGCAATTGCTATCCAGCTCTTGTTTCACTGCACCACAATCTGGCCAGTCATCTTCGGGTGGATCGTGCAGTAATAAGGATAGGTTCCCGCCTTGGTAAACGTGTAGGAGAATTTTTCATCCGTATCCAGCACTTTGGACTTGAACACACCCTCTGTACTGACTGACGTATGAGGAATGTCATCACTGTTGGTCCAGGTCACTGTTGTTCCCAGGGGTACCGTGAGTGTCTGGGGCCCGAAAACGAAGTTATCGATTTTTACCGACGCCGCTGCCGCCGAAGGCTCGGCATTCGCTGCGACGCTGACCGATCCCGCTAACAGTATCATCGCAATCATTACCGGCACTGCCACGCCTGCAATCCACACATGCTTGTTTGTCATGGTCATGTTTCCTTTCTAATGTTGTTCTTTGTTATTTGTTATTTGCGCAATCTCCTCGGCCACCTGCACCAAGGACAAGTTAACCAGCGAGTGGCGAATCGACGACCGCAAGGCTGCGACCGCTCACCAGGTAATTCACATCCGTGATGCCCAAGACCTTCTGCAACTGGTCGGCGGGCACCTTCATCGGTCCTGCTGATGGAGCGGATCCCGGCGCAGGTTGAGGGAAAGCCGTCGACATCGCGGTATGGAACGAGACCTTGCCTTCCACCTTCTGCATGATCTGGTGAATGTGACCGTTCAGCACCGTCACGGAGCCGAAACGCTTGAGGTAAGACAAGGCTTTTTCGCTGTCATCGGTTCCCCAGCCCCAGTCGGGATAGATGGTCCACAATGGAATGTGGGCAAAGAGCACAATCGGAGTGCTGGCGGAGCGGCCTTTAAGATCGTTTTCCAGCCATTCCATCTGTTCGTTACCGAGCGACCCCATGCCTCCAGCTTTCAGATTGGCAACATTTACGAGACCGACAAAATGCACACCTTTGTGATCGAAGCTCGACCACCCCGTGCCCTTCGTGCCTTTTCCATAACGTTGGAGATATTGCTCGCCGTTGTCGGTCAGCATGTCATGCTCGCCCGGCACAAAGAAGATCTGTTTCGCGGACACTCCTTTTAATACCTGGTCCAGCGTGTCGAACTCGCCAGGCTTCGAGAGTTGGCTCAGATCGCCGGTGTGAATGATGAAATCTGGTTTATTGGGCATGGCGTTGATCTTGCCGATTGCCGTCTGCAGAGTAGCCGTAACGTCCGGATTAGCTGGCTTGTTGAAACCGATGTGGCTGTCACTGATCTGTACAAAGCTGAAGTCCGAGCCTTTGCCGGCATTCTTGCCGTAGCCCGCGGCGAAGGCCCGAGACACAGGAACGCCTCCGGCCATAGTCCAGACCAGGCCAGTACCCGCCCAGGCCATGCACTTCAGGAACCCGCGACGATCAACTCCGTCGTTATTCAGGTCTTGCAAATTCTGATCGATAAGATCTGGTTTTTTCTCGGGCATTTGTCCTCCGTAGTTTGTAACGTTCTGAGGTGATAACTGGCGCGGATCGCTTTTATTCCCGAACAAAGTGAAAGGAGCCAAAAATTCCAGCGGTATGTGCAGAGAGCGTCACCACTTCCCTAAAGTTGAAAGACAGCGTGGCTGAATTGACGGTGCGGCGCCGCCCTCCGCAGCGGCTCGGAGTCCGCGCTGGGCCAAGCAAAAAAGGGCGGGTATGGTTGCCCCGCCCTTTCGGCCCGGCAGTTGGAAGCTGGAAGCTGAGACTAATCCGCAGTCGTAGTGTGGATAGCCAAAGTACCCATGCCGCCCTGAGACCCCTCATTCTCGTTTCCGAAGATCCAGACATTGCCCGATGACGGGACAACTCCAGCAAACAGGAGATCATCGAGGAAGTTGCCCTTCGTGGGATTAGGACTCGGAGCAATTGACCAACTCGTCCCGTCCCAATGCAAAAGCAGTGTCATCTGGTGCTCCGATCCGTCGGCCGCGAAGAAGGAACCAAACGCCCAGATGTCGTTCGCCGAATTCGCCGTCAAGCCAAGCAAGCGGTTCGATTGATTGACACTCTGTGGTCCAACATTTGGGCTCGGCACCACCGTCCAACTCGTGCCGTCGAAGTGTTCGATCAGCGTAAGCGTGGCAGACTGCTGTGGAGGCGCGTGCGGGGTGGAAAAGCCCACCGCCCACGCATCGTTCGGGGCCAGCGCCAGCACAGCATTCAATTGGTTTCGACCCTTGCCTACGTTGGGAGTTGAGATATCCTTCCAGTTCGTGCCATTCCAATGCATGGCAAAGGTTGCGCCGAATGTGGCTTGGGATCCCACCGCCCAGGCGTCATTGGTGGCGTCGGCGGACGCGCCAGACAGAGACTGAAAATTGTTCAAGGGCTGGGGTATGCTTGTCACCGTCCATTCTGTGCCATTCCAGTGCTCGAAAAGGTTGAAGGCTAGCCCATCCGCCACCAGATTGCCGACCGCCCAAATATCACTGGCCGAGGTCGAGGCCATGGCGAATAAATCCGCCTGCGAACTGGGTGGTAATTTTGGGTTCGGAAACAGATCCCACTCGGTTCCGTTCCATTGTTCGATGATCTGCCCGGGGTTGGCCCCGAAAGTTACGTTCCCCACTGCCCAGGCCAGCGTCGGTGAAATATCGACGACGCCCTGCAGGTCCGCGGTAAGTTCGCCATTAATCAACGGCGCCGGAAAAGCGGTCCACTTGGTGCCATCAAAGTGGATGGTCGAATTTCCTACTGCCCAAATGTCGTTCGCTGAAGATGCCGATGCGGCAAAAAGACCGCTGTTGAACTTGTTCTCGTTCGGGGTTGGGACGACGTGAAAAATCGATCCTGACCCGGTTTGTGTATTCGCCGGCCTGCCTTGCAACATGGCAGCCGCTAATCCTAAAAACATAACTGCGCTAAGCGTAAGTTTCACAATTCCTCCTAGAAAGTCTTGAGTGGGATGCGTCGATTCCGGCATCCTGGATTACTAACCGGCACGGTCAGTTTTTATTCCAGACAAAGTTGAGGGGAACATAGCCGAGAAATTCTTCGACGGACAGTCGATTCGACCATGTTCCCCATGACGCTTCTTACCGTCGCGCCCCGCGCTGGGCGATTAGTTCGCCAGATATCGAGCCAATGCTAGATCTCCGTCGAGTTCGCCGATGGCAACAATGTTTCCATCGGTTTGGATCAGAAGACCGGTGAACGTCTGCTCACTCGTCACCGTGCAGCACCCGCCAAACGAGTTGGTGGTACCAAAGGTGAGGTCCAGCTCGCCATTGGCATCGAGCCGCGCCATGCCGCCTTGAGTTGGCGAAATCAAGCCGCCGACCACGATCTGCCCATTCGCCTGCAGAGCCATTGCCTCCCCCACTGACGTCGTCGCGTTCGGGTCGAACGATTCGAAGGAGTTGGCGTTGAAGCTTGTATCCACTTTCCCGGTTTCGAGGAAACGGCTCACGCCGATCTTGTGTCCCCGGCACTGCGAATCAGCGGTGCAGCTCGTCGTGGCCACAATGTAGTCGCTGTTCGCCTGGAAAATCGTTGGAGAACTTCCCCCCTGCGAGGACGACAGCGCCGCCGTCAATGTTCCCGCCGTCACCTTCGGTTGCAGCACACCCTTCGAGTTCAGCTCCACTATTACGCCTGTCTTGCCGCTTCCATTCTGCCCCACGGCCAGGTAGCTGCCGTTCGATAACAGCGCGAGCGCCTCAGGCCCTGTGATTGTGTCAGTCACCAGCGAGATTCCGCCGGTGCCAAATGTAGTGTCCAGACTGCCATTGGAGTTGTAGCGCACCATCGACATCTTTCCCGGCGCAACGCCCTCCTGGCCAACCTCGAAGCCGGCCATAACGATTTTCCCGTTGGGTTGCAGTAGCATCGCAGTAGGAACGTCGACCCGTGCGCCGACTGAGGTGGTCACGAGGCCGCCGGTTCCGAAAGTAGCATCCAGAATGCCGTTGGACGTGTACCGCGCCAGCCCGAACTCAATCCGCCTTGCGCTGCTGATGGCCTCTCCTGCAACTAGGATGTCGCCATTCGTCTGCACCGCAAACCCGAACGGGTCGAAGGTGAAGCCGGTGAATGTGGTGTTGGTAATCCCATTTGTACCGAATGTGACATCCAACGCTCCGGTTGAGGTGTAGCGGACCAAGCCGATGCCAGTGCCTCCGTTGTCCACAAAGTCGACCTGCGCCACTGCCACGATGTCGCCGTTTGATTGTTCAAAGCTGCCCACGCCCGCGGAGCCGTTGGCGAAGCTGGTGGTAACCGTGCCGCCGTTGCCGAAAGTTGGATCAAGAGTACCGGCCTGGGCCTGTGCGAAGTTGACGCCGAACACCAGGCCCATTGCTAGTAGTCCGGTAATCATATGAAATGTAGTTTTCTTCATTGTTTTTCCTTTTTGATTTTGATTTTGATTTTGCTTCACAAGCAGACATTCGATGTCTGCTAGGCTTGATAACTGACAAGCAAGGCATTTATTCCAGGTCTCTTCGGGATAAGTCGTTCGTTGTCTGCAAGTTGTCTGCGAATTGTCTGCGAGAAGTAAAAGCTGTGCAGGCTCTTGGTAAAGGGTTTACCTTGCCAACCACCAGCCGAGCGCTAGCCACCACGGCGCCACCGCCAGCAGCGCATTCCTGATTCCCCGGGCCAATGCTTTGACGTCGGAACACACGATTTCACGATCCCGGTCGCTGCACACGTGCCTTTGCGCAAGGAATTCCAACAGCTCGACCGCGCCCGTGCGTGCCGGCGATTTCCGCGATGTTCATTCTGTATTTACCGTCATGATGACTCTTTGCTATTACCGCCCAATGCGATGCCCTGTCCTTTTATGTATTCCTGAGCAAGTTCTCGTCGGAGCAACTTAACTAGAGAGATTCACGCCGCTCAAAAAGCCGCCCAAGTGCCCCGTCAAGGCAACGATACCGACCGCTAGAACTTCAAGCACCAGGCGGTAGCTCGGCAGGTATACCGTCCGTCGCCGCGCGCGGAAATGCACCCACCACACCAGCCAGATCATCGCCGTCGAAACACACGCCAGAACTAGGTGCAGCAATAGGATGCCCTTCAGTTTCTGTCCCTCGAGTTGGAACTGCCACGCGAGTAGCCCAGTAGCGACAACCGGAACAGTCGAAATCGCTGCCACGACCAGGTTGTAATAGGCTGCCTGCGCCAGGCCACGCCGCTTCGTCCATTGCGCGATGAGGTCGAACGCCACCGCCGTGATGAACAGGGCGATTGGAAAATGGATCAGCACGACATGCTGTGCATGCTTGGCCAAGAATACCGTCTTAAGGTCGAAAGGATTAATCATCGCCATTACCTCTTCTAGATTTGCTGCACACGTTCATTCCGATCTGAATTCGCACGAGCTAAAAAGTCCCCACCCCCGCGCAAAAGGAGAGAGCAATCGCGAGGGTGAGGCTCGCACACGCTACGGTAAGTAGTAGCGGAACGAAGTAAAAATCATTCCATCCAGACCGTGCGGCTCTCCGCCCACCCCCGACCAGGTGTTGCGGTCTACGTAGGAAAACTGCGGTCCCCACTGGACTCGGCCGCGGTTCACCTTTTCTCTCGAGCCGTCATAAGGCTTGAACCACATGCCGAGCTTGAGCTAAATGAGTTTCACTGGAGATAACAGACTCTCTGATCATTTATTCCAGGCTGGCCTACACAATTTTTCCAGCCGAGGTCTCCATAGGTGTGAGCAATGAATCGCGGGCTGCGACGGACCTGGGCAGGACTAACTCCGCCGCAACCCGCGAACTCGTTATTGCCCGGTTTCTCGAGAAGGAGTCGTGCGAGCCTGTGTCTCCTCAGGCCCGCTGCCATCCACGCGCAAAAGCATCGCGCTGCCCTTGGCGAGCTTCACAGCTTTGCCGTTGGAGGCCAAAGTGGCTTCACCAGCCGGCTCGGTGCGTCCAGAATGGAAAATCTTAAGGTCGCCGAATCCGTATGAGCCGCAGGCATTGATCGAGAAGAGCCAAAACGCTTGCCCGGGGCTGTTGTTGTTGACGACGCTACGGCACTCTGAACCTAAGTCGGAACTCAGGTTGGCCAACACACCCTGGCTCGTGTACTTGCCAACAACCTCGGAGCCCAAGATGACCGGGCCACCTTGTCCGTACGAAACTTGGTCGCCCCCGATTTGGCTTAAATTCCAGTTACCGCTGTAGTCCTCTGCCCCTCCGGATTTCGGAACCTGAGCGGCATCCACCTCCATCACCGACGCCAGGGCCCTGAGGTTGGTGACGATTGGAACTATCCGATTCTCAAACTGAACCCCGTCGAAGTGAATCGAGATCCTTGATTCGTCAGATCCCTTTCCCGGAGTAACGGCTTCGATCACGTGGCCAGTCACCTTGGATCCCCTACGCAGAGTTTGCCCCCCGCCCAGCGGAACGTCCTGCATGATCGTCGCCGTGATTGTGGACCCGCTTCCGCTCTTGTCCGAACGCAAAGTGGAATTCAAGGTAACGGGAAGAAGGGTACCCGCTGGAATTGGTTCTGCGGATCGGGCGCTCTGCTCTTGGACGGGTTGATACGCTTGTTTCAGATCCTGCCCTGTTCCGCCATGCAGATACATTGGCACCATGCACAACACCAAGCCAAACATTCTCAGATTGTTTTTCATTTTGTTCCTCCTAAAAATTGCAAAAGAGCGCCCCTGGTTCTTCCGCACCATCATTGTTTTGACTCCACTGCGCTCGGTCACTCGTTGTGTAGAACCGGCAGGACTCGGTTTTATTCCGCAGGAAAATTATTGTGCGCGATCGCAATAAAATAAGGATCGTCCGGCAGTTTGTGACGACTTCCATTCGCTTTGTCGTCTGCTGAAACAGCCTTCTATCGGAAGCGCTCACGGGCGGGATCGCTATTAGTGGAGGGATTGAAAACATGCGGAAGAATTTCCTAGGTGGCCAGTGGGAGATCCTGATCTCAGGCTCTCCCACTGGAGGCATTCGAGCGACTACCCACCCATGTATAAATTGTCGATGTACATTGTGTCTGTCGTGCCTTTCACTGGTCTACATTTCATCTTGGCTTTTTTACCACCGAGCCCCTTCACCTTGTCCTGGTTCGCGATCTTGAAAACCTTGCCCTGATCGTCAACCATGACAACGTCCCCGCTTTTGTCGGCACAGTTCTGATCACAGGCCGCATGACTCGCGGTCTGTAACACACTTGTTGTTACAAAGCCATCCCGTCATTTTCGGTCGCTCTGCCCATATCGTCGGCAGGCAGCGAGATTCCAAGCCCCAAAACAGCTACTAACAACCAAGCGATTCGTTTCATTGTTCCTGCTCAATGAGAACTCCATCCGCCCAGGTCTGAGAACCCGGAGAACCTACTCTGGTCACATCTCTCGGACTCGGGCCTCATTGTGTACAACCGACAGCACGAAGTTTTATTCCATAGAAGAGCGATTTAACCCTGGCGTCTTAATTGCGACCGGGCTTCGATCCTCTCCGCTCCGACTCGCGCTTCCAAAACCTCCTGCGCCGCATTGGACTATCTGGGTGAATGTGTATTCCCGTCGGGCGACAGAAAACGGCAAAATCAAGAAAGCCGTTTGACATTTGGCTAGTGCGGTGTTTCTGAGCTTCTGATTCTCCGCGTATTATTCCTCCAAGTTTGCAACGCCTCATTTGACAATTAATGGACAACCGGACCGTACCCATAATTCCATCGTACCGTCTAATGTTCCGTCACAGAGAAACCGTCGTTCAAGGGTTGCGGGCGCCCATAAGACAACTTGGCAGAGGCAATGATGTGCTGCATTCTTCTTTTCGGACTTCCGAGTTCGTAGTTCGTAACAGACGCAGGTATTACAGCCGCTATTTTCGTTATCGGCCGCGACGACTTATAGCTTCCAGCACAATAAGGCAAGTAGCTATTGCAGAGTAGGTTGTAGCGCACTTTGTCGGGGCAACGCAGTTACATCTGTTCGGCTTCCGTAACAAACTCACGATTTAGATCCTCGTACTCCCAATTACATGATAATCTTGCCCTGCCTACAGTCTACAACCTACTCAATATTCGACTCATGGCACACACGCTTATAAGGAGGTGCCCATAATGTTTAATTTCGTAACCGACTCAATCTCCTCCGGCTTGTCCACGATCAGCGGATTCGATCAGAATCAGTCGTCTCTGCCACACTGGTATGCCTTGCTTGGCAGCAACTACGTACTGGTTGTCAAAAGCTAACCAACCCTAACGATAAGGCTCCTCATTGCGCAGTGAGGGGCTTCTTTCCCCCCCCGAGCAAGGGACGGTGTTCGTATTCCTTGCCAGCAGACATTTCTGACAAAGTGTTGACCAACCGAGACGCTCGTATTCCATGCGATTGAATTAAGTGGCAGATCGAGTGCCGTTTCGGAAAGCCACTGACAAGTTAATTAACGTGGCGAACCCGTTGAGTTAGTTACTGAAACTAGCTCGACGATGGTTGTCGGAAGGAGCAGTGTCCCATTCGATACATTGAAGAGTTCGTGTTCAAGAAGCGCGTCAAGCACCTCTCGAGTCTCACCTTGAATTGGCTTTGGGAGCATGAAGAACAGTTTTGCGTCTCGTCTCAGCAAAAAGAAGAAAACTCGCTGCCTTGGCAAGTAAAGCACATCGTAGAGCTAATGACGATGTTAACTACTTTGGCGAACCATGACATACGAAGCGGAACAATCTCAAAGTTGACGCGACGGGCTTTGGCATACGGCGCTGAATTTGATTGGCATCAGCTCGCCGCTTATGACGCCTCAGCAGCAACCGTGGTGGCCATAGTGGGTGATTTCTTCGCTTCCAATCAGTTGCCATCTCCATTTGAGACCGAATTTATTCATTTCCTTCATGGAATCGGCTTTTGTGAAGGTATGGACCGAGTACCGTTTCGCGAAATGGACCTAGCTTATAGCCTTGGATTAATGATCTCGCCTGAATTTCGCAAAGAGCTGCCCGTTTGGTTTGCCAGTACCACCTTCGGACAGCGACAGCACTTGACGCGCTACACGACGGACGACATTTACTCAGTAACGCATGCCGTCTTCTACCTAACAGATTTCGGCCGCAGCCAGCTTACAGACTTACTCGACACGGTAACGGCTGAGCGTCTTCGGAAAGAGTTGGTCGCACTCACCGCTATGGTGTTACGCGCCGATAACGTCGACGTGCTCGGCGAACTCCTTCTCTGCTGGCTGTTCTGTCACGTAGAGAATACCTTTTTAAACAGAACGCTGTTCCACCAGGCCTTTGAGCGTTTGCTGTCCGCAACTACTACCGAGGGGCAGGTTGTTCCGACAATGAAACTGTTGCAGCGCGCTCAATCGGGTCAGACGAGCTTCGCCGACGTGTATCACACGACGCTTGTGTGCTGCATGGTGTTTGCAGTGGCCGCCAAGAAGAGGATGCCCTATGCTGGCTGAAACGATCTCGGATCCAATGTTACGGCTCTGTCACTCAGAGTTCCAGCGTCTTATCCTAGAGTTGGACTCTGCGCCCTCGCGGACAGCATTCTTCGATGTGGGGGCCGTCGCGGAGATCTTGGTACTCACGAACGGCATCCCCGAAGCGGAAGGCTTGACGCGAATGCTTTGTGACGCAGCTGCCAGGTGGCTGAAATCAGGTTTGCTTGAGGATCTGCTAATGGCGCGGGTAGAATTTGCCTACCATGTCGCGTTATTGACCTACTTGGCTCAGAGCGTTGCATCTGTCAGTCCGTCTGATTTGGAAGTTATCAGGAATCTCTCGGACGGACGACTTATCGCCAGAAGTGAAATACCCGTACTGCGCCAGCACTTAATCACTGCTTATTTGTGGGCTTGCGGTATTCATACGGACTTTGGCAAGCTTGGTCGCCGTAATCTCACCCAGATCATCGATAGACGCGTGTTGCGCGCCCGGTCCGATGAGTTCGATTTGCTCGTGCTGCTTATGTGCGCTCAGCTTCTCCAGCTTGACTGCAGCCGGGGATACCAAGGGCCGCGAACCTATCCTCAAGTGCTACTGGTACAGGCCATGCGTGCAGGAAATACAAACTGGCTCCCCATTTTGACTTTGCTATGCCGGCGGTTCTTTGGTTTTCCGGGACCCCTGTGCGGAGCAGCTTTCAAGAGCATGGAGGAATCTATTCCCGCTCCAGGGCAACTGTTGCCGGCTCCTCCAGGAAATCAGATTGACAGTGATTACATCGAGCGAACCGAGCGGGGACTTCGTCTTCGCAGCACGATTGCGTTAGCTCTATCCCTCGCTTTACCAGGAGAAATATATGGTATCCAACAAGTCAGACCGGCTTTCAACTGAACAGATTGCGCTCACCAGCAAGTATTTGGCGGAGATGACGGAGCGGTTCGCTAGTCCCATCGCTGCAGTTCAGCCGCTATTCGGCAGGTGTTGCCTAGCTACACTCCCTTCGTCTATTCCTTGTTGGGATACCCTTACGCGCGAGGTTGCTTGGGTCGCGGCCGGAATCCTGAGCCATCCGGACCCGGCAAGTTTGAGCCTGGACCCCTTACCTATCATTGAGATCTACACCATGATAAAGGGGATAGACCGGGAGGTGCCAGAGATGCGCCAAATCCTGGAGCGGGTTGGCCCCGATCTCGAAGCGCAGCCCCCCGAAATTCGCTCGACCGGTCGAGTACGCCAGATTGCTTCAACTCTCTCGAAGCTTGGTTTCCCAAATCAAGTTGCAAGTCCGACCAAGGAAACTAAGAACTTACTAAATGAGAAGGAATCCTGGTTCAGCGCACCTGCTTCCAAATTGTCGGATCTAGCCGACCACCTCATAGCCGACGATGTCCCACTCGATGAGACCGACACGAAGATTCTCTCGCTGATTGCCCTAGGCGAACTGCGAAACTATCACCTCGATATCGGCTGTAAGCTGCTTCGCACAGTGCTCCAACTCGGAGTCCCCGGTGAAGAAACGCGTGACGGCGTTGACTTCATCGCGCTCCAGCGCAGGCGCGATGGCCGCTACGGATTCCTGGATCGCCTGGCCGAGAAACCAGAGCAGACAGCCGATCCCGATACGACCTTGTTTTTGCCGATGACGCTCAACGCCGCCTGGTTGTTCAAGACTGAGGCCGCTTGCGTGGTCATGTTGCCGGTCTTGACCACGGTGGGGGAGACCGCATGAAAGAGATCGTCAGCCTGCTCAAGCTTACGCGGACTCAGTTGCGAACCTATGGCATCGCTCTGCTGGCATTGACGGTGGGAACCGTGACTGTGCTGTTCGTCCCACCTTTGTTTGGCCGCGTTCTTAATGCGTTCCCGAGCTTGGCAGAAGGAAACAATGAACTCACAGTTCGGCATTCTCTACTGCTTATTGCGGGACTGATCTCGCTCGACGCATTGGCCACAATAACGTACTCATTCCTGGTCGCCATCGCTTCGGAGCGGATCATCAATGAACTGCGGGCCCGATTCTTCCGAAACCTGTTAGGTCAGCCGCTTGATGAGCGCTCTCCCAAACACCTCGGCCAGATCGCCTCCGAATTTGCCTCTGACCTGGGTCTGGTGCAGGACGGCTTCTCCGGGACTTTGCTGAACTTTCTGCGCCATAGCATGTTTATGATCGGAAGTGTCTGTGCGCTTCTGTACATCGATCCTAAGTTGACCCTCGTTGCCTTTGCCGGCGTGGGCCTGTTCGGGGGATTGATCGTCTATTTCATCAAGCGAGCCAACAAGGCCATTCTTTCCGTCCAGCAATACCGCGCCAAGGTGATGAGCCTATTGCTGGAAGGCGCCTTCAATGCCTACATCGTCCAAGCCTACGGGCGAACCGACTACCTGAGTAAGCGCTTCGACAAATGGCTGGATGAGATGTTTCGACGTGTGCGCAGCTTCTTGCTGGTAACGTCTTGCATCAGCCCGGTGTCGCTTGTGCTATTTTCGCTGGTGATGACTGGGGTGGCGTTTTACGGAATTCGTGAGTTGAGGATGGACTCCATCACGGTGCAGCAGTTGGTCACATATTTTTCCTACGCGCTGGTCCTGATCATGTCGGCCAGTCAGGTCGGGTACCTGGGTGGGCGATTGCGCCAGGCGAGTCTGATGTTCGCCAAACACCAAGCGCTGCTGGTTTGCGCCAACGGGCCGGATACGGCGGCAAAAACCATCAACCCCGCTGCGCGAGTGGTATCCGTCGGGCCGCATGGCTTCATCGTCCAAAACGTCACGTTTTGTTACCCGGATAAACAATTGCCAGCGCTCACCAATGTTTCTTTTACCATTGAGCCGGGACGGATCAACGCGATCATCGGCGAAAGCGGGGCGGGCAAGTCCACCCTAGCGGCGTTACTTTGCGGAGTATACCGGCCTCAGTCGGGATTGCTCCGCATTACCGCGGAAAGCGGACCTGCGATCGATGCCGCACCCGGAGATTTCCGTCAGGCGATCGCGCTGGTGCCGCAGGAGCCCTTTTTATTTGCGGCGAGCATTACCGAAAACATTGCGTTCGGGCGCGAAGGAATCTCCGAAGCGCAGGTGCGCCAAGCCGCGATGGCCGCCCGCATTCATGATTTCATCTTGACGCTGCCTGAGGGGTACCGCACGGTGATTCAGGAAGGTGGGAAGGATCTGTCGCGGGGCCAGAGGCAGCGCATCTCCATTGCGCGGGCGCTGGCTGGCAGCCCGAGCATCATGATCCTGGACGAAGCGACGGCATCTCTGGACGCTATCAGCGAACGAGCCATCAAAGCGGCGATCGAGGATTTGCGGGGACACGTTACGTTTGTGGTAATCGCCCATCAAGGCGCGCTGTTGTCCGATGTTGATCACCTCGTCGCGCTACAGATGGGTGAAGTCCTATTCGAGGGCCACCCAAGCCAAATTGATGCGAACAGCAGCGTACGGGTGCTTTCCACCGCTTTTCAAGATGTTGCAGCAAAGGCGCTATGTTAACTCAGCAGGAAGTGTCGAGCGCGGCATTAAACCTGGAAGGGCTCTCGGTATCGGCCCCAGACGGCCGCGCACTGATAAGTTCGGCAAACATGTCATTCCACCCCGGCGTGACGGCTTTGACTGGGCCGAACGGGTGTGGAAAATCCACTCTGCTGCGTTCCATTGCGATGCTGCACCCGGTAGCGGGTGGCACTATTTCGCTTGGCCGGCTACAAGGAAGCCGCGACCGGTCCGGTTTTCTGTCGCAACTTGTCTTCATGCCGCAGAATTTCCCGGTCTACCCCACAATGACGGCGCAGGAATTCCTCGAGTACCCGCTTCGTCTTCGCGGGGCAGCGACCGCGCAGGCACGGGCAATAGCGGCGGAATGGCTCCAGACGGTCGGCTTACAGTCTGCCGCTAAAGCGCTGTGCGGCACCTACAGTCAAGGGATGCGGCAACGCCTCGGTCTGGCCTGCGCGCTGCAACTGGATGTGCCCCTTTATCTTCTTGATGAGCCTTTCGCTGGAGTTGATGCCGAATGGCGCGAGGTCATGTTGAACCTGCTGTTCCGTCTATGCGCGGATCGCATTGCCCTGATCAGCACGCACCATGTCGATGAGGTGCTCGGGCGTGGCGCCAATCATATTCAGCTATCTCAGGGACAGTTGGTGATGGCATGTCCAGCCATGCGTTGAAACAGTTCAATATTCCCGAAGGGACGAGACCGGCCGGCAACTTCCGCGCCGCGTGCGCCGTTGTTTGGGCAGAACTTATTCTGAATCGGCGCGATACGAATTTACCTGTAATTCTCGCCATTCTCGCGGGCCTGTGCCTGTTGCTGACTCCGGCGGAGAGTGCTCCTTACGCCATCCTCACTTTTGGCGGGCTGAAACCGCTAATGTCTGCCGGGACTCGCTTGATCACCGCCGGAATTGTGCTCGATCTGCTGCTGTTTCCTTTTCTATTGTTGAGGCTGGGTGCGGGCTATGCGCGTGACCGTCAGCTCGGGATGGCTGCTTTCGTCAGCTCTTGTCCCCTGGATCGCTCCCGGATGGTTGCCGCCAGAATCCTCGCGAACACGATACTCGTCTTTGGATTCTACGCTGTGCTGTTGGTCTTGCTCTCTTGCGCTGTGGCTTCGCGCGAGAAACAAGTGCCCGCGGCATGGGCAATAGCGGCATTTCTTCTCGTAACCATTCCGTCGGCTTTTCTGAGCCTGCCGCTCGGGGCGGCGCTGGACCGCTGGCTTGGCGGAAACCGGCTTTTGCATGCGGCCGCCGCCTTTGCTGTGTACCTGCTGTTGCTCACGAGTGCTCTATTTGCCGGGGCGGATGCCTTTGGCTTGCTCCTGCTTAAAGAGAATTGGCCGCCGTCGGTGAGTTCGACATCCTTTTCCATCGGTCTGGTGAGCGCCCCACGGGGAGGCGGCATTTCTTGGAATATCGAGACGATTCCGCGCGCATTTATTTACCGCCAGGGGTTCCTGATTTTCGCGGCCATTCTTGCGGCGGCGGCAGTCTCATGGCTGGCCCGTTTCAATGCCACTGGCAAAGACGCGCGGATCCAGGGCGCGGAGTATTCGCCAGACTCGGCCCCGAGCGCCACTCGGGATGTGGTTCGGCTTAGGCCGCGCAAGATAGCTTATGTTCAAGGAGCTTGGGCAATGGCTCGACGCTGGTTTACAAGATCAGCTTGGAGCTGGATGGCCGCGGCCGTGGCGCTCGTTCTATCGGCTATATATCCCCACGCCCTACGGATCGGCGCGGTTGCGGCGCTGCTCATCCCGTTGTTGATCGCAAATCGCGGCCATCTCACTGCGGGTGGTGCGCTTCGCGATCTGGAACTCTCTTCAGCGGCCTTGTGGCGCCCGACTCCTGCGCTGTTTACCAGCATCGTGCTGGCCAGTATCACGGCTCTGGCAGTTCTGCCGGTGTTGCTTACCGCGCCAATATTCGTGAGCCTGCAATTGCTCCTGGGAATCTTCACCGCATGTTTGTGGTTGACGTGGACGTGCGCTCAACTGAACCGCCCTTTGCTCGGAATTTCAACCTATGCGTTGGTTTGGTATCTCGAAGGCTTTTCCGACCTGCCACCGGGGCTCGATCTAATGGGCCTGCGCGGAAGCAACGGGCTGGCTTTTGGAATTACCGCGGCCGCCTGCCTGGTTCTCGCTATAGCTTGCTTTAGAGGAGATCAAGTCACCTCCCAGCGATCAAGATCCTTTGGCAGTGCACTCAAGCAATTCCTCAGGAGGGCCGGGTGATTAGAACAAGGTCCAAAGCCGTTGCCGCCCTCGCCGCCTTGATACTCATCCCCGCGGCCTACTTTGCGGCGGTAGCCTATCTTCTTTCGCGCAGCACGCTTCAGATGTACGGGTTCCCGGTCTCGCCGGACTTGCACACCGCCATCGAGATCGCTCTTCAGACGTGTCCTATGTTGGCTGCGCTATTCATGATTCTGTTCTCCTCTGTTCGGGAACGGTTAATCAAGCGCCTGGCGCTGCTTTTCTCGCCAGCTAACAAACGCGCTTATACCGCCGCCATGCTGACGGTGAATCTGTTTCTGGCTGCCGCCACCACATTTCTGACAGCCGCCGCCATCGTAAGCGTCTGTGGCATGCGGCGAAGCGTGGCGCATCCAGGGACCTTGCTTTGGGTAGCTTTTGAATTTGCCGTCGACCTCACGCTCATCGGAATTTTCACCGTGTTCCTTTATTCCCTCACCCGCCGAGTTTGGGCGACGTTTCTGCTATTTGGCGCGTATGCCACGGTAGTGGTTTTGTTCGGCACCAAGTGGGGAGTCACTTCATTTATCGGATTTGCGTCCTCAGTACCGGTGCAACTCACCAGTTACTCCAGCTTGCCTCTGTATGACATGGCGGGATGGCTCTTTCGCTTCTATTGGATTGCAGTGGCAGGCGTACTGTTAGCGATCTTGCACCGGTTTTCGCGGCCGCCGGAGCCGCTTGTCGTCACGGTTTACCAGCAGTGGCCGGCCCTGGAGATGAAGAGATGGAAACGCGCGATTGCAGCCGCATGTGCCGGTTGCCTGGCAATCGCGGTCTGTCTATTTCAAGTTCAGCATTACGCGCTGTCCAAGTACCGAGGTGTTTCGCCGCGGCGGCTCGACGCTATGCTTTCTGAAGTTCCCGGCGATGCCCGGTTGCGGATTACCGATTACGATCTGCAGCTTACCTACCGGCCGGATCAACAAAACGTTCGCGTTACCGGCCGGCTTACGCTCAATAGTGAGGAAAGCTCGACGCGAGTCGCTTACTTCCTGCTTCCTTCGGTGATGACGCTGGACCATTTCGAACTTCAGGGAGCCGGAGCCTACCAACTTACCAGCTTGGGTAGATATGTCCGTATAGAATGGGCGGCTTCCATCCCCGCGGGCAGTCGAGCCGAGCTTCGTTACTCGGGAACCATCCGCCCGGCAGGACCATTTGACCTTACTTTGCAGGCCAAGCTTCTTAAAGAAGCATTTTTCTTTACAGATTCCGACATTCTGGTCGCTCCTCGACGGTCTTCCTGCCTCATTTCAAATTCATCCCTTCAGCCTGAGCGCACAGATTCCTGCGAAACCGAAAACTACACGATGAGTGACCTTGCAACCGGCACGATTCGCGTGGCTGCGCCTGCCGGCTTTATAGTGGTTGGCCCTGGCAACCCTCTCGGTGCATCCGAGGGGCAATCGACGTTTCGTGTGGAAACGCCTCAGATGACAACGTTTATGGTCGCCTGTGCCCGCTTTGTGGAAACGTCGGCGGCTTCCACGGATGGGCTTCCCGCCGTGCATGTGTATCGGGCAGCGCTTGATGGCAGGGAGCAGGCGTCGATAGCGAGATCGGTCATTTCCTTCTATCAGAGGTATTGGTCTCGCTACCAGTTGCCTGAGCTTCGGATCGTCGAAACTCCCACCCCGCTGGGTGAAGCGGTCTCATTTGACGGTGTCCTGGAGATTAGCGACCGGATCGTACGGAGCCGCGATCCGGTGTCCGGGGAGAGCAGCAATCTGGCGCAATTTGTCCTGGCGCACGAAATTGCGCATCAGTGGTGGGGCTATCAGGTAATACCCTCTAAGTCGCCGGGGCGGTTATTTGTGCTTGAATCATTCGCACAATTTGCTGCGTATAAGTATCTTGAATCCGGCGGCATCATGACTGCCGGGGCTGCGATCCAAAGCGAGAAGAGTCGCTATCTGCGGGCGCGCGCGCATCTTGCACAGAATGAAGTCCCTTTGCCGTTGCTGGGTCAGGACCTGGAACTCGCTTATCACAAGGGCCCATTCGTGCTGCTATCGCTCGACCAGACGTTAGGCGATTCTCTAATGGACCGTTTTGGCGGTTTGATCAGACTCTACACGCAGCAATACCGTAGCCCTGCGCAACCGCAGATGATTGTCGAAGCACTTATTGATGGGCTGCCCGCGTCAAGCAGAGAGAACGCCCGTTCTGTACTATATGCCACGGTCGCGCCACCTCAATCCGAGGTTGTGTCAGCGAAAGCCGGCAGTTCACAAATTCCACAACATAACAATAATAAGGATCGGAAGTAGTATGAGCATGAATCAGCAAAAGGCAAGCGTCTGGCCCAGCCGCTCTTTCTCCTGGATATCTGACATCCGTCAGGACATTGGGTTCAGCCTTCGCGTCCTGATCAAGCATCCCACGCTGGCTGCGATTCCGATGCTGTCGACAGCAGTGGGAATCGGTGCTTGCTCTCTGATCTTCGCCGTAGCCAACTTCGCTTTGTTTCGGCCCTTACCGGTCGCTTCCCCGCCGACGCTGATGAGTATTACAAGTGGCAACGCGAAAACCGGCGAGATGGGGAACGCCATGTCGTACCCGGATTTCCTGGATCTGAGCAAGGCGCAGTCCTTTCGAAACACTGCGGCCTACTTTCCAATGATGCCCGCTGCCATCGCGGTTAACGGGAGCGAACCGCGACGCTATTGGGGGACGATTGCTTCGGCCAACTATTTCGACGTGGTGATGTGCGGGATGTCGCTCGGCCGAGGCTTCGACGCGGAGTTGGATGACACCCCAGGCGCGGCTCCTGTGGTCGTGATAGGCCATCGTCTTTGGATCGCTCTTTTTAGCGGGAACCCTGGTGTCCTGGGCCGTACCATCCGGTTGAACAACCGCAGCCTGACAATAATTGGTGTGGCGCCTGCCCACTTCGCGGGCACAGACGTGGGACTTGCTTCCGACTTTTGGATCCCCTTCTCGCTGCGCGACCTGGTCACGCCGGTGCTGCCCTCGTCGCAGCTTGATAACTTCGCAGATCGAGATGCCCAATGGCTTTTCGCAGTGGGACGCTTGCGGGGTAGGATCACCAAAGAGCAAGCCGCTGCGGAATCAAAAGTGATTGCTGAGGGCACGGCTGCCGTCTACCCGGCGACAAATAAGGATCGCACCTTCCACGTCGAACGCGCCGGTCAGTTAGCGCCGGCGCTGCGCCATGCGGTCGTCATTTTCTTTACTTTGCTGATGATTATCGCCGCGCTCGTATTGCTCACGGCATGCGCCAATGTCGCGAATTTGCTGCTCGCCCGGGGCTACGCACGGCATAAGGAGACCACGATCCGTCTGGCCCTCGGAGCGGGGCGCTCCCGGCTGATCGCACAACTTCTCACAGAAAATGTCTTGCTCGCGTTGCCCGGCGGTGCACTCGGTTGCATCATAGCGTACGCTGGCGCTCACGGCTTGAGACGCTTGCGCCTCCCCATCGAGTTGCCCGTGGATCTGGCCATCTCGCTCGACTGGCGGGTGCTGTCTTTTTGCGCAGCGCTGTCGGTACTTACGGGATTGGTTTTCGGATTGGCGCCCACGCTCAAGCTTACCCGGCAAGGTCTGGTGGCTGGGTTGGCCGGTCAGTTTTCGGAACAGGTTGGGACCCGCTGGTTTGACGCGCGAAACATTCTGGCGATCACGCAAATTGCGATTTGCGCAGTCCTGCTCACATTTGCCAGTCTGTTTTTCCGCAGTCTGGAATCTTCCCGGTCCGCAGACACGGGAATGGCTCACCGAAACGTTGGACTTATAAGCTTCGATCCCGCTCTCCAGTTAACTGCGGCCGAAAGGGACCGCACTGCGGAAGCTGTGTTGCAAACCGTACAGTCGATCCCCGGCGTTCAGAGTGCGGCACTGACATCCTCCGTACCTCTAAGTCTGGCGGGCGTTTCCGGCCCAGTTACCTCGGGCGACAACGCCGCAACCGGAGATAGCCAGCGAACTATGGCTGACATCTACGAAGTGTCGCCTGGATTTTTCGATACTCTCGGTATTTCGTTCCTTGCCGGCGAGGATTTCCGGCGTGGTCAGAATCAAGACGATGTTGTGATCTTAAACTTGGCCGCCGCGAATAAATTGTTTCCCGGACAGAATGCCATCGGTCGCCAGGTTCAAACCGATGGGAAACCCCGGCGGGTGATCGGCCTAGTTGCGACCAGCAAATCGCGCAGTATTGTGGAGGAACCACGCCCTTGCATCTATCGTCCACTCTCGATCGGAAACCTGCATTCGATTACCGGGGTGACACTGCTTTTCCGCAGCATGGGGAATCCGCTGAATCACATGCGCCGCGTCTCCGATGCTCTTCGTGGAGTTGATCCAGGAGTGGCGCTATTCGATATCCGGACGATGGAGGAGCACCTCGCCAATGCCCTGCTTTTCCAACGCGTCACGGCTCTTCTCTTTGGAGTAACCGGACTGATTGGACTGGTGATCGCAGCCTTCGGCCTATACGGGGTAATCAGTTTTCTGGCAGTGCGGCAAACCAAGGCAATCGGCATGCGCATGGCGCTCGGAGCAAGCCGGCGACAAGTCGTTGTCGGGGTTCTCCGCAATGGCATACCCCTGACCATCTCAGGGGTGTTGGTGGGACTTGGTGCCGCCTTTCTCGTCGCGCGGGGAGTCGCTGCTTTCCTCTACGGCGTGGCCCCAACTGATCCGATTACGTACCTGGTGGTCCCGCTTTTGCTATCGGCTATTGCGCTCGCGGCTTGCGCGTTGCCAGCTTTTCGTGCGGCGAATGTTAATCCCCTCGACAGCATACGCTACCAGTGAACTCACCATCGGACAGCCCTGCGTAAGGTCCAAGTATAGGAAAATCAAAATCTCGTGTCGAGTTAGAATGAAGCATTGGGCGGGAAAACAGCCTTGCCATAACCCACGGCACCATCACAATCTCGCTTGCTGGGTTCGCGCTTTCGAGCTGCCATGATGCTGGCCATCGTTGCGGATGCCCTCCAGATTGTCGTTTTCCCGCTATTTGTAGAGGCGCCCTATCACCCGCTGATGACATACTCGATTTCGGGGTTGGAGCCATGATGATCCATTTGCTTGGCTCGCATTGCATTCGCCCGGCGGAGTTGTTGAAACCGGACTGTCTCTGAAGGGCACATCAGCACGTCGATGCGTTCGAGCCGCCACACCGCGACTATCCGAGTAGATAGCCTGCTCTCTATCCGTTCGGATACGCCAAGAATCATTTTCCCTGCATCTCTGGAATGACCTCCTACGTTAGGCGCGAGCATTGCCTCGCCGCTCGCGGCATTGGTGACGCGAAGTGATGTGAAGGACAAGCTCGCCCTGGCTAAGTAACATGGCTACTGAGTTGCTTGCCCGAACTATAGTTCGGGACGAAGCAGACCACCCCCCAAGCAGAAACTGAGTCTTGTCCGATTCCGTCGCGAACGCGCCTACTGACCTCAAAGCGCCATCCAGGTAGTTCAAGACTGTCAGTCAGCATGACAATCGGAACTGTCGGTCGAATCTGCTTGATCTGTTCCGCGAATACCCGGCCATCCATGGCACGGGGACGGATCGCGCAAACAGTGCCGAAAGAGAAAATTGTTTTGCGTGTTCCGCGATCCGTCGACCGAGTCGTCTCCCTCTACAGGCTGGAGCGTGCCTATGGATTGACTCCCTGCAGTTTTGAGAAGGCAATCAGAGTGATCCCGAGCTAATCGAATCCAGCAAGTACGCCAGCACCCTCAAATTGTGGCAGCTGTTTGGCGCTGAAGGTGATGGCTACCGTTTACGATGACCTCCAGGACTACCCTTAAGCATTCGTGGATTCGTTGGCTGTTTCCGAGGGTCGCCAAGCCGAGACTATCCACAAACGGGCTTCGAGGAGATCGGCAGCGATGTCCCCGAAGCCGACTTCTGACCCGCTTAAGCCAAAATCACTTTCTACAGGAAAGTCCCCCCTTAGTTCCGTGCTTTAATGCTTCGCGGTCTGCTCGATCTTGGATAAGAGTGCCTGTATTTCTGAAAGTGCAGCGGCGTCTCCCTTTGCCAGATCCGCTGTGATCTGATCGCGGGTTGCCAATGTGTCACGAAGCAGGTTGCGAAGTGCGGGGTCGCCCGTGCTGCTCTGAATTCGCTGAGTTTGATCGAAGAACTCTTTCGAGTCCTCCCCGGCCTTTCCGTAGTTCTTTTGCACGGCCTCCAGGAACATTACTGTCGCTGTGTCGCGAAGCTGCGACAGTTGTTCGCCGGCCTGACAGGAGCCCAATTGTTTTGTCGCGGCAGACAATTCCTGCTGTGCCTGTCGCAGTCTGGCATATTGCAGGATGAATCCAGCAAGAAAACCAACACTCAATAACACAAACCAAAGGACGAGTTTACGTTGCATTGACCTTCCCTCCGCAACCCTTCAATCTCAGCCACGTCACTTTGTGCGAGTAGGTTTATCCCGGATTGCTTCTAGCCTTTGCTTTTCGCTTTCCGCTTATGTAAGCGCTCTTCATGATTGCCGGATCGGTTCAAATGCTCAGGAATTCCGGTGATAAGGCCTTGATAATCCGTGAGGCGGTCACCCATGATGACCACACCCTTAGAGGTGATTTCATATTCGCGGATATCCTTGCTATGGTTGCCACCGCGCATCTTGATAACGACCATGATCTTGCGAAGCTGGCCTTCGATGCATACGTAGCGAAGCCGGATAATGTCATCGGTAAGAAAAGAAATCGAGTAGGTACTGAACGGGAATTCTGTGAAAGACTCATTCACCTCAACCGTGCTTAGAATCGTCACCCCGACTCCGGTCAAAGCGGTTATCATCCGGTAGAGCGATTCGCGAAAGTCCGCGCGGAAGCCGGGTGCTAGCGCCATCTCAAAGCCCGCCAGCGAATCGATCACCAGGCGTTTGGCGCCAATCTTCTGGACCGCCTCGAGAATCTCGTGCATGGTTTCATCCACCGAGAGGTCGAGCGGACGGAGGTAGAGAATTTCGAGTTTCTTCTCTTTTCGCGGCGTCTTCAAATCCAGGCCAAAACTGCTCGCCCGCTCGGCATACTCCTGCGGTCGTTCTTCAAAGACCACCACAATTCCTGGGTCCCCCTGACGTATGCCCTCAGCAATGAATTGGGTTGCCAAGACTGATTTTCCCGTTCCCGAAGCCCCTGCCACCAGGACACTGTCTCCCTCGGGAATGCCGCCCCCGAGCATCTTGTCCAATTCCGGAATACCGATAGAAAGGCGCCGTGGACTAGGTATCTTCCTTACTAATCCGGCCAGCCCAAGAGTGCGCGAAAAGGCTTGCAGCCCAGCTTGGGTAATGCGGAAGGTGTGCAGTCCCGGCACGGACGCCTGCCCGCGCAGTTTCACGATCTGTAGCTTTCGCACAATGGAACTTCGCTCCGCAGCCTGGTAAAGCCAAAAGAGGCCATCGGAGACGGTGAATACGGGATTGTCACGGATTTCACCCTCGACATATTCCCCGACCAGAAAAGTCGTGGCTTGCCAACTCGTCAGGAGCAGGGCTAACCGCTGAATGAAGGATTGCAGCTCCACTTCGGTTGTACCGCCTTGCGCCTTCCGCACCACGGTGCGAAATGAGTCCACTACCACGACGCCGGGGCTTGCCTTCTCAACCTCTTTCGTAATCTCCTCCAAGACCGCGTCCAGATCCTTCTCCAACACAACCTGGCTCAAGTTGATAAAGCGGACGGCGGTGTTTAACTTGGCTTGGTCAAAGAACGTGTACTGTTGCTGGTAGCGCAGCATTTTGATGGCGGGTTCGCCGAGGATGGTGAAATAGAGCGCCGGGCGCTCCGGCGTCGCGTTGGCGAATATGATTTGGTGGGCCAGCGTGGTCTTGCCGCTTCCCGGAGCTCCCGCGATGATATTAAAAGAAAATTCCGGGAGACCGCCGCCCAGGATTTCATCGAGGCCCGGCACCCCGGTCGGCAGTTTTTTTATTATCACTCTATCTTGTGCGCTCAAGCGTTCTCTCCTCCTCGGAAACGCGGCCGTTGAAGGCGGCCTCCGGCCACACATCCTGAACCAGTCGCAACGTTAAACCCTCGCCAATGAAAGTGAGGAGCAGCCCGATTAACTGGCCAATGAGAATGGCTCCTCCGTCCCTGGCCTGTTCCTTGTCAATCTGCAGCTCCAGTTCGTCTAGACCCTTTAAGGATCCATCCGCCGTGACCTGTACCGCGCTAAGACTGGGAGCTTCCGCCCTGGCCAGCGTCAGAGCGCGAGAAAGGAGCGAGCGGAAACCGGCAACTCCCGCGAGTGTAATCAGAGGCTGGCGCAGCTTCGCACAGACGCGAAAAGCCGCAGACTCCGCTGGCTTGGAGTTCTCGCCCGCAACGGCTTCGTAAGTAAGAAGGCGTTGGGCCAAATGTCGCGACTCTGGAATGCTCACGATTTCCTTTTCCATGCAGGGCGCGAACGCCGTACTCAGTTCGGCTTGGGGCTCTTAATTGCCGCCACTACCGCCAATATGGTCGCCGTGTTTAGAACGTTTCCCGAGATCGACCTCAGCGCTTCTGTGACGGGCGGATATTGCTCCGCCAATCTCTCAAGGCGCGCACTGACGCCTTGGAGGTCATCGACTTCGTTGACGATCGCTTCAAAGCCCATAGGTATACCGCTCTTCGTGAGGAACTTAAAGTCTGGAAGAATTTCAGATGTCACCAACTGCAACGTCGCAGCTTCGCCAACAACTCGGACAAGCAGCCCGAGTAACTGGGTAATGAGAATTATTCCTGCCTCCCCAGCTTCGTCAGCACGGACTTGCGGCCGAAGCCCGTCTAGACCCTGTAAGGAGCCATCCGCTGCGATCTGTACTGCGCTAAGACTGGGAGCTTCCGCCCTGGCCAGCGTCAGAGCACGAGAAAGGAGCGAGCGAAAACCGGCAACTCCCGCGAGTGTAATTAGGGGCTGGCGCAACCTCTCACAGACGCCAAAGGCTGCGAATTCCGTTGGCTCGGAGGTTTTGCCCGCAGCGTTTTCGTGAGCAAGAAGGCGCTGGGCCAAATCTCGCGTTTGTGGGGGAAGCATCATTTCCGTTCCGTTACCATGCAACATTCCCGTGACACCTGGACGTGAAACGTTGAGCCTAATGGTACGCGTTTGGGAGTCGCTCGGATAGGGCGTGCGCCTGCTTCATCAAATTCTGTGGGCGCGGTGCCTGCCCTGATCATCGTTCAGCCGCTGTCTCGCAATTGGGATGATGCTAATCGTGGAGAACGATGTTGAGAAGTGAACTGTGAACCTGTAACCCGCCTTCTGGCCCCCCGGCGTAGTCAATAAATCCCAATTTCCTGAACCGGTTCATAAAAAAACTGACGCGCGACCGCGTCGTACCGATCATTTCTGCTAGGGTCTCCTGACTCATCTTGGGGATCACAGCCTCCTGCTTACCGTCCTTGCCGAAATGAGCCAGCAGTAGCAATACCCGTGCCAGTCTTTTCTCACTGGAATTGAAAAGCTGGTCAACCAAATCCTCTTCGTAGCGGATGTTCCGTGCCAGCAAATATCCCACGAACATGTCGGAAAATGCGTGTTCCCGGTGGAGCACCTCGTTCATGGACTTCTTGTCGATGTTCATTACGGAGCAATCGGTCATTGCGGTTGCGGAACACAGGCGGAGAGGCTGTCCTGTAAGGCAACCTTCTCCGAAGAAATCGCCCTTGTTCAGAATGCCGATTGTGGCTTCCTTCCCGATCTGCGACACAACGGTGAGTTTTACCTTTCCTTCCTTTATGTAAAAGACAGCATCGGACGAGTCGCCCTGAGAAAAGATCGTCTGCTTTTTGGGAAAAGCTTCGATCTTTCTACCGCCATTGATGGTTGAGAGGAATGTCTTAGTGTCGAATTTGATGAGTTTCTTGGACGCTGCCACGAGTGGCATGATTGACCCCCTCTCGGGAATTTCCAATGCGCAGAAGGCAACTTTCCAATGATGAAAGGAAGAATAAATGCGCAAGAAGGGCGAGAACAGCTTCAATGTGCGGGCAAACCTGCTATTCCGCCCGACGAGAACAATGATTTCACCCTTGGCGTCGAAAGTCAAATATGGCCCCAGGCAGGATCGTACTGCGTTCGATGTCAAACATTTAATCGCAAAAACTTACTCAGAAAATTAGCTCCTGGATTGACTTGCTAGGCTTTCTTCCTGCTCTGTTTAAGGCGGCGTTCCAACCGCCCTAACTGCTTCCGCAATTCAGCCGCCCGCGCCTTAAGAGTCGCCGCGTCCTCTATCAGCTTGGCTTCGGTCTCCAGCAACTCATCGGACTCGCGTCGAAGCTGTCTGGAGATGGTTTCATTCGGCACGGGAACATCATGCCACACGGCGGAGGCTTAAGCGACCCGATTCGACTATTCCTAACACTGCGCTGCTACGGCTTGCGGGGTTTTGTCGGCTTCTCTTTCCTTCGCTCAGCCCTGATCGTGGCTTCCGCCGCGAGGCTTTCTCGTTCGTACTGCGACATGGTTTCCGGATAATCCAGAACGCGGGTTGAGTCCTGCGTTCCTTGCGACTTTCGCGGCATAGCGGCCCATGATACTACGAAGGTCGTGATTTTGCGGTCTGGCATTCACACGGTGGAAGATCCCATTCCCACATCGGGAAGAATGCAGCACTTATTTCGAACACTGTGCACTTGTGAACAATTCCAAGATATGCGACGGTCGTAAATTGATTCCAAGGAGTCGGATGCCAAGGAAACACACGCCGCCCTCCCCCGTCGTCCGCTGTTTTCCTCTGGTGGCGCAGTTTAGGAGATACTGCGCCATCTATTGTCGAAGCGTGACGCATGTTCCAGAGCCGCCTACGCGATTAGGGAGTCCTGAATTAACGAACGATACGAAGGGCGCCCTGGAAGAGTGAGGCAGAGAAACATGTTGAACGCAGTTAAGCAATCGGTTCACAGAATGACGAGCCATCTGCAACTCATAAGCGGCTACCTGGAACTGGAAGACTATACCAAAGCGCTCAGGAAGACGAAAGAAACCATAAAGGAACTGCACGCGCTGGCCACGAGTCTGACGGGGCTAGCTCCTGGGGGAATGACCGTGCCAGAGAATGGGGCGGTCGTGGTTCCGCATGGCTCCAGAGTGGTGAGCTATGAAGATGTGAACGTGGACATTAATAGTGATGAAGTGCAGTCAGTTGAAAAGGATGAAGTTCGCGACGGTTACGGCAACGATAATCCAAAGACGAAGTAAATGAATACTGAAACGGACCGAGATGAATACATTGCTCATCTGGGGAGACTGAATGCCGATGAGCATCTATTCGTCATCAGCGGAGCCAGCTTTCCGAGCGCATGCTTTACGTATAGCGAAGATCGACAGGTGAAGCAGACCACTGGGGTTAATGGAATATGAGCCATATCAATAAGCTGACATCAAAGCTTCGCAAAGCTCCACAACCGCCTTTGTCCCACGCCGGGGCAACTGCTGACGCAGACCGAGCCAAGAAGCCACCGCTCGCGCAGCCCCCCGCTCCCGATCTGGAACTGAGTCCCGGTGATCGTGTTATGGGATTGGCTGATTTCGGAAAACCGACTGGAGAATTCGGGACAGTTGAGAAAACGAACGAAGACGACGCGCTTGTGAAGTGGGATGACGACGGTCGCACGCGCCAGCAACAACCATCACTCAAGAAAGTATAGCGACCACCGTTGATCACCGAAAACTCGAAGGGTATGATGATATGGATTATTTAGGGGCTCTCGGGGAAAAGATTGGGAGTCTACGCGAGGAGATCGCTGACATTCAGGAATTGAACGCCCAGTTTCGGCATGCGGTCCAGAATGGTACAGTGGCCCAAGTCGCTTACGGACAGAGGATTGAACGGCTGCAATCAATCCAGCACGAGCTTGGGCAACTCGCACGTCTCGGCAGCAGAGTTGTTTTGACAGAGCAAACGAAAGTACCGCACCGCTCACCGACGCATCTTGTGAAGCGGAAACGAGCAGCGTAGCCTTTTCTCGTTCCCCCAGAGTCAGAAACACAACACAGTAGTACTCGCAACCACCTACCTTCGGGCTCCTACTTGGCGGCTGCCGTCACCGCCTTCACCGAAATGGTATCTCCGTTGGCTGTGCCCGTGACTTTGGCTTGCTGCCAAGCCAGCTTGTTCAGTATTTGTTCTCGGACTCTTGCTGTTATTTGCGTCCGTATGCAAACGGAACAATTACAGGCTTTTGGATGGCGGACTCTCAGGCTCACTTACCTTCGCCACCTGTGACAGTTTCTTCACAGCCGCCATCGTCCGTGCGGTGTAGTCTATACGCTCCCCCGACTTGGGGCGACGGTTGCGTTTAGTGACAGAATGTTGGAGATGGCTCTAAATGTTCTGGCAATAAAGACTGGCGGGGTGCTCTAGTGGCGGGCAACGTGAGAATGTTTACAGCTTTTTCCAGTCTGTCAGAGACACCAATTCGTCTAGGATTTCCTGCAATCTCTGAAGCCGACGTTCATGATCCCCCACTGAGCCCGGAATCTTCTTACCACTTCCCATGTACTGCCGATTTGCTTCGCTAATTTGCGCTATTTCCTCTCGCAACTTTACGATGCGCTCTTTGACCGGATTCTGCATGACAGTAGGCTAGCAGAATCCGGAAAACAAACCTTCGTAACTTCCCATCAATACCTCGGCTACGCTCCAATGAAAGGAACTCTCGCATTGGAACTCCCTACCATGAACACTTTGGCGCTGTGCGTCTTTGTCCAACTAGGTCTGACATTCGGGCTTACGGGATTATTCTGGCCCGATAAACTCACGCGACTCTTCGACATTCTGCTGTATCCATGGGCAGCAAGCGGTCGAATGATTCGCGTCAACAGCATTGTCGCTATCGGCTTGTCACTACTACCTCTCGTCATGCGTCTCACGGGCAACCGCTGATGGCGAACGCGGAGTTTCGCGATTCGCATTTATCCGACTCGTTGCGGAAGTCAGATAATTTGGACATCAACCAGATTGTCCACTGTGACCGCGTCGCTCTTCGCCCCCGCTCCCCCACTCGCCTCAACGTCGAGACCCACGCCCCGCTCCCCCGCGTATACCCAACCGGGGTAGAGGTGTAGCAATTTGCCCTCAATGCGTATAACCCCGTCAACAAAAGGCCGCTATGCCGTGAGATCACTCCCGGTTTGTCGGCAATGCGGAAGTAATCCCGGTAGCCCTGCAGCGTCCGCTCGCGGCCAGAACGGGCTTCCGGAAAGTTGGCAGGGACTTCAAGTCCAAATAGCTTAATCGCTTGTAGGGCTGCCGCGGTACGAACCGCGTTTCAGCGAAATTAAATCTCTTGAAGAAGACAACTTTTTACAATTTGCGGGTTTCAGAGTTTACAAGTGCCCTGTTTTTGGTGCGAGGGGAAACGGGTACGACGTTTCGGGGGTTAAGGATCGAAGAGACAGAAGCAATGAATTGTACGAATAGGTTGCGACGCTGGCATGAGCAGCAACCGAAACACCTAAGCGACATCCGACGCGTCGGGCGAGGACTGACTGGACACGGTGTCATTCTTCTTGCTGCATGGTCAGCGTCGGCAGTGGTGAACCAACATGGGGACATGGCCAGCCATTCAGCGATTTGCCGAACGGAACTCTCCTACCCGCGAAACCTGGGCAAGCATAACCGCGCGCGCATTTTCTTCGTCCTGCCTTGATCCGGTAGTCCTTCAACTCAATCAGATGCAGCAACTTCGTCTTGTTCGTCAGTAGAACTGGCTCTGGAGATGCCCATACGCGCGTTCGTGTCACGGATATTCAATTACGGAGATGACTAGAGAATGAGTGTCCGCAGTCGCAGCCGTGTTTCTTGGAAGGCAGCTGACGCTTATAAAAACAGTCCCTCTACTTTGATTGGCACAATCACACGCACGGGCCTCCGAGTTCGAAACTTGATCGCAGCTGCTCAAAGCGGACGATTTGCAGTGAGATGTGCTCATGGAAGAAGGTCCCGATCTCAAGGGCAAAAAGGCACACCAACCCTTCAGTTGGTTGCCCCAGATTGACCAGGTTCTGGTCGTCGGGATGAAGTATGGTCCCAAAGGGACGCATGAGGCAGTCAAGAAGGTACAGCAGATCGCTCCAGAACTTACCCCTGCCCAAATCTGGCATCGGATGCGACACTTGCGGGAGAAGGACCGCGGTAAGCGTACCGGACCCATCGACTGGAGCGAAGAGGCGATTGAAACCCTTCGAGATGGCTATCGGAGTGGGGGGCGAAAAAAGGCCGCGGCAATCAAGACAGTCAGAGCACTTTATCCGGGATTGTCGGGATATGCCGTGTCCAGATTTGCCCGGAGTCAAGGTTGGCTGGAAGGAGAACGGGGAACCAAAAAGAACGACAGCCGCCGACCTTGGACAAGGGAAGAGGAACAGGAGCTATTTGTGCGGGCCGGCTACGATTCAGTCAAGGAGATCGCTCGGAAGCTCCGCCGCTCGGAACAATCAGTTCGCTTCCGCCTTAAGGGCCGGTCGATAAGCGCCAGAGTTACGGATGGATGGTCCTTACGACGGCTCCAACAAACGCTGCATCTCAGCTATCGCCGGCTTCAGCATTTGATCGGGAATGGTTTCCTGAAAGTACGCGACCCAAGGGTATCCGTGATCTCACTGGCGGAATGGTGTGAGAAACACAGGGCTACACTGCAACCGGGAGTAGAGGACAAAATTGCCGCAGACCTGTGGAAAAAAGAGAACGGGCACTCCTGGGGCCGAGTTGCGAAGCTCTTGGGTGTCACTGCTGCCGAAGTGGGGAGATGGGTCGCAAACGGAGAGCTCAAGGTCGTAGATCCTTCCATGACCGACCGAGCTTTTGAGGCGTTCTGTCGCCAGCACGGCGCGGAACTGAATTTGCAACTCATGGACCCAGAGGTCGCGAGGTGGCTCATCGCAGAGTATGGCCTGGAAATAGTGGCACCGCGGCTAACCTCAGTACCTTTTTCGCAGAAGCAGGCACTTGTCGTCAGACTATGCCCAAAGTGCAAACGTGATATTCGAGGGAACGTGTATTTTCGGCACGTCCGATCATGCCGTGGAGCGATGTCACAGAGAGGTGACGGACGGTTAGGCGTTAATCACCAAGCGAGTTGAGACAATCTCATTGGGAGTCGAGGCCACGTACGAATCAACTTGTTTACGCCAGCTCCGGAATGACGGGTAGGGGTCGGGTAAGTTCGACGCCCAAATCTCATCACACTGCTCCCAGTATTCCATCGTGCGTATCGCGCGAGGATGACTCCTGGCAGACGACAAGATCGCATCCATCCAACCGCCCGTTTTGGCGTCCTGAAAGAAGTGGTCCGTTATCCAGAGCATCAATCGATGCCAGTCTTGCGGAACATCTATGTGATCGGCCTTCCGCGCTTTCGCATTGAACACCAAGAACCCACGACATCGACGAACGAGTTCTCGGGCAACGTTGTGAACGAGTGGAGATCCGGCTTCGAGCGCTGGTCGAGCCCAGTATGCAAGGGCCTCCCAGTCTATGTAGCGAGCAACAGCTTCGGTGAGACGCTTGGGTTCGACCAGTCTGTACGACGCCCTGGCTTTGCGAGCTCCTGGGGTTAGGTGAGTAAAAGGGTCGCACCCAGCAGCATCGCTCAGCCACCGCTTCAATGATGGATACTTTCTCGGTTTCGCGTTTCTCCACTTCTTCACGCATTCGGACCAATACACTTCCGCTCTCATAGAGCGGGGATCGCGGATGGCGTAAAACTGGACCGCGTTAAACCAACCCTCATTTTTGGCACGGCCAAACATGTGTTCCTGACTCCAAAAGAGAAGTCGAACAGAGGGTGGAGGATAAGTCTTCAAAGGGTCGCTCTCACATCGTTGCTGGTCCTCGACGAATCCTGGGCAGCGCCGGTCAAGCATCTTGGCCAGCCAGCCGGGGATACCATCCTCGGTCTCAATGACGGACCGAGCCCAAAAGTAGAACTCCTGCATCTCTACGTACTGATTCCGAGTTTCCAAAAGCAACTGCCAAGGGACACAACGGGCTTGGTCATCAGCGCGATCGCGCGCGGTTCTCTCAATCTTGTAAACCGAATTGTCCGCTCGTCCGCGCTCTTTCTTTACTAGTTGTTTCGATTGCCTCACGTGCGCGAACCTCTTCTCGTGATTTTGTTGCGCAAACTTGTCTTTTGAAAGAGACAGCTTAGTCTACGATCCGCGCGGAAAACAAGAAGTCAACCCCGAGCCGTGTTGTAGTGCGGGCTGCTAGAAATGTCAAGCGGACCGCACAGAGAACCGTCTAAAGCCTCCTCTCACCTGGGCAAGGGACATGCCAATGATCGCGCAGGTGTGTCACCACCTTCTTCTCAGGTCGAAAAAAGCTGTGGGTGTCTCCCTTCGCCACGGCGGATTTCCCCCTCCTGCACCTTCCCCTTTCATTACGTCCTGGACGTCCGCCAGTGACCACAAGCCCGTTTATCGTTACCGATGTGGTAAAACTTCCTACAAGCCGACTTATGGCCCGTCCCTACAACCGGTGCCGTTGAGTGTAATCGGGCTTCAACAGTTGGCGGCATACCTTCAAAGGCTTGAAAAAGGTAAACACTTCCATCGTGCTCACGGTTTCGATCTAACGTAGATTTGTACAGCTGATTTCTTGTCATTCCCAAAAGCTCGGGACAATTTGTCACCTATGTATCGAGCGGTAACATTGTCCATAGAAAAGCCTGAAGAGTTGGGGACGTTTAGGTGGACTGGACCCGCCGTTGCAGTTCGAAAGGGCGCCCCGCCGCCGAGTAGGACTGTTGGAAGTAGAACCCAACCCGAAGGTTGCAACGGGCCCGGTCCGATCAAAGCAACGTGACCGTGCTTTGTGAGATCGGGATCTGGATTTCTCCACACCGCAACCACCGGACGCGAACCTGCCGAATTTGCTGCTTGGTCTAAGACTTTTTGACTATCGGCCGAACCGATGAGAGTCCAGTTAGGTGACGTCACAAGAAAATCTGCGATTTCATTCGCCGATAAATAGTGGCCGTCGGTCGCCTTGAAATCCGAAACACCGTAGACAGTTTCGAGGCTTCGACCAGCGAAAACGTTGCAGTTTACTCCCGACGGTGGGGCATCTTCAGGCTTCTTGAAACATGCCGATAGCTCACCCAGACTGCCAGTTATCTTATTGTCCCACGCTTCTGCAGCCGCTTTCAAAGCCGCATCCGCGGCCTTAATTCTAGCGTCCTCAGCGGCTTGTTCCTTTGCCGCTTCGGAGGCAACAGCAGCTTCCATTACCGCAAGCGTTTGTTTCGCGGCTGCAAGATTGGCATCTGCAGTATTATGGGCCCTCCCAGCGGGCGAGCCAGTGTTGTGATCGGCAAACCGGAAGACCTGGGCATTTATCGCCTGAGCTTGAGCAACCGTTTGTTCGCTAACCGCTAGGATCTGCCGGGCCGCCCCAACCGAATTCGCTGCAATGGCTTGAGTGAGCCTAGTTTGAAAGTCACTTAAAGAAGTCTTGCACTGAGTTGCGACGTTCACTCCATAATCAAGCATTGCGCCCATTGCCTTAAACCGATCCTGCTGTGCGTGGATCGCGGAGCTATCGTTGAAGGGAGACGTGGGAATCTGAATCGGAGGGTTGTCCTGAACGGTGGTTTGGACAGTCTCTTGTGCCCGAACAGTCTGTAAATTCAGCCAACAAGAGAAAACTATGAGAAGCAGCAGCTTGCCGTATAGATTCGACTTCATTTTTTTCTTTCTCCCCAAATTCTCGTTTGCAGTGCTCCCGAGATTGCATACACTTCTTCGCTGGATATCCCCCAGGCTGACGAATACCCGTGAAAATGCGAATGTTTGTGGTGCTGGTCTAGAATCCGCAGGGCCGGCGGAGACCGAACTGGGAGCTGCGAATGCTGCAAAATTAAACGGGGCGATTGTTCTGGTCAATCGCCCAAACGGGCCATTCCGCCTTCGCTCCCAAGTTATCGACTAGCCGAAGCAAAGACCAACGCAATTGAAATCCTGGTGGAAGGCCGTTGTTAACAGATGGGATGAGAAGGCGATTACCACTCGTTGACCCACGCCCGCCTTCTCCGCTCCCTGCCGTCGGGCCAGAATCGGGCTTCGGGGAAGTTGGCCGGATTGGTACCGATAAGTCGGCTTCTCGTCAGTGATCCGTGCAGGACGGGGCGTGGTTCGCGAGTTTCGTAACAGTACACGGCGATGCCTTCGCGCCGCTGTCACCACCCATATTGTTCTCAGTTGGAAAAAGCTGTGGGGGTTTCCTTGGCGACCCACGAAGAGCACGCGGCGAACGATCTCACATGCCTTTGTCCTTTATCGCGAGTTGGTTAGCGAGCTTTTTCATGCCGACCTCGACAACAAGTTTACCGACCGAATCGCTCTAATATGCCCCAACCTTCCTCCCACGGATAACTGAGCGCCGAGAAGCCGTTGGACTTGGTGATTAAGTGAGGTTAATTTTGCCCCAAAAGCAGCCGCTTTAGCGTGCTGCCGGAGGTGCATATGCAACGTTGGTCTCAAGTCCCTTTGGTCCGTCAAGTCCCGCTCGGTGCTCGTTCGAAGTGGGTGCGTCAAACCGCCACTCTTATCACCCTACTTCTGATCCTGCCTGTGGCCGCGTTGGCACAGGGTTCACCGTTCGACACGGGATTTAACGCCATCCAAAGCCTTTTCACCGGCACTATCGCGAAGGTTGCCAGTCTGGTTGCAATCGTGATCGGCGGCTACGGATTCGCGCATGGCGAACCCGGCGCAAAAAAGGCGCTTGCTGGCGTTGCCGCTGGAACGGGCATCGCCGTTCTCGCCGTAAACGTCCTGAGTTGGCTCTGGGGCGTATAGCACCACTTTCAACCAGCGCCTGGAACGAGGAACTTATGCCCGACAAACCACAGCAGAAGCATCGCACAAATCGAGTCTTCAAGAGCCTGCACAAGCCGCTCACCTATTTGGGCGTTGAGCGGACGCTCTTCTACTTCATCTGTGTGGGCGCCGTCGGCGCCTTCAACCTCTTCAATTCCATCCTCGCCGGTATCGCCGTATTCATCGGGGGTTTTGCTTTCGGGCATTGGGTCACGAACAGCGATCCGGCTTTCCTCCGCATCCTCGCGAAATCCGAACGCTACAAGCTGCGCTACGACGCGGCCAAACAGCGAGTCCCGCTTGTGGAGGTCGTTTGATGCTGCGCCTGGATAAAGTCATCAAGCCGTGGAAAGAGAGTGCGGCTCTCAACGACCACATCAACCTCTACGGCTTCTGGAACGAGACATCCTTCCTCACCAAAAGTGGCGATCTAGGCATGGTTCTCAGCGTTCCCGGCGTGGACTACGAAAGTCTGGACCGCTCAGAACAGGAGTACGCAGTGAAGCGGTTGGAAGCGGCACTCAAAGCGTTTGGCCCAGGCTTCCACGTTTACCAATACCTCTTCAAATCGAACCGCCCCGATATTCCCTTCGCAAAATATGACAATCCGATTGTGGCAGCAGCGATCGAACAACGGCGAGAGTTCTTTGAAGCAAAACGCGACCACCTTTATCAGATTGAAATCTTCTACTGCATTCTGATCGAAGGCGCCAGGTCGAAGACCGGCGTGGGCGCGGCAATCGCCCGCATTTTGCGCGATCCCGCGGGCGCCGTTGGCGAACTAAAAGTGCAGTTCACGAACGACAGCATGAAGACGCTGTTGCGCACGCATATTGAGCACGATCTTCGACGGCTCGACCAAAGCGTGCAGGCATTCGCGCGGCAGCTCGCGGACTTCATGCAAATCGAGATCTTAAATCAACAAGGACAATTCACGTTTTTCCGCCGCTTGCTGAATTATGACGATTGGCGTGTTGCCGGGAGGTCGCAGTCCACGCAGTTTCTCGACTATCAGGTGGTGAACTCCGATATCGAGGCGGAACGCGACCATCTCCGCGTCGGCGATCACATCGTCCGGGTGCTGACGATGAAAGAGGCCATCACCGAAACACGGCCCCTGGCGCTCGATGCGCTCCTGAAGATCCCGGCCAACTTCTATGTGGTCACCGAGTGGACGCCGCTGGCGACAGACAAAGCTCGCAAAGAAGTGAACAAGCGCCGCCGCCACTTCAATATGTCGAAAACCGGGTTTGTCTCCCAGATGGGCAACGATGCCACGAAGACGAATCCACGCGACGTGCTCGTGGACGAATCCAAACAGGCCGACATTGAAAATCTTGGCGACTGCCTACGCGCCCTGGGTGACGGCCAATCGCTGGGCGATTTCTCGCTCACGATTGTCCTGTACGGCCGTTCAAAACCCGAACTGGAGCAGCTCGGGGCCGAGTTCACTGGCCTCTTCACCAACGCGGATGGAAATCTGTTTGCGGAAACCTACAACCAGCTGAACGCCTATTTCGCCACCGTGCCCGGCAACTATGCGCTGAACCTTCGCAAGTTGTATCTGCTGAACACGAATTACGCCGATCTGTCTTTTCTGTTTACCATCCTTCCCGGCGAGAAGACGAACGCGCATCTCGGCACCGAGTACCTGGCTGTGCTCGAAACCGACAACAGCACGCCCTACTATCTCAACCTCCACACCGGCGACGTTGCCCACACCCTGATTCTCGGGATGAGCGGTAGTGGAAAGTCCTATCTTTGCGTTTTTCTGATACAGAACGCGCAGAAGTACGAGCCGCTGACCTTCATCTTCGATATCGGCGGCAGCTTCCAGTCGCTTACGACGATATTTGAGGGCTCGTATCTCAATGTGGGTCAGGAAGCGCGGGACTTCACCATCAACCCCTTCTCGCTGCCTCAGACCAAAGAGAACCGGCAGTTTCTCTTCAGCTTTTTCCGCGTGCTCATTGAGGGTAACGAACAACGTTACCGGATCGACTTCAAGGAGGAACGCCGATTGTGGGACGCAATCGAGCGCATCTACGTACTGGAGCCAAACCAACGCACGATTTCGAATTTTGGGAACATCATTGGCGAGTTGAAAGAACGATTGCACCGCTGGACCCGTGGTGGACAGTACGGCTTCCTCTTCGACAACACCGAGGACACGCTTTCGTTCAAAAGCTTTCAGACGTTTAACTTCCACGGTTGGAATGACGCGCCCGAGGTTTTGGAACCACTACTCTTTTATGTTTTGCATCGAGCATCGAATGAGATCACTGACCCCAAGAAGCTCCGCACCCCCAAGTTCTTCCTGCTCGACGAGGCGTGGCTCTTCATTAAGAACGAGACGATTCGCAATTATGTGGTGCAGGCGCAGAAGACCTGGCGCAAGCATAAAGCGGCAATGATTCTGGCGACTCAATCCATTAAAGAGCTTGAGGAATCGGGGATGCTGGCAATAGTGGCCGAAAGTTGCCCGACAAAGATCTTCCTCGCCAACCCGGACATGAACCGTGACGTTTACCGGGAAGCGTTTCATCTGAACGACACGGAACTGGACCTTATCGACGGCCTTGTTCCGCCGGGCCAAATGCTGATTCGCAAAGCGCAGACCTCCAAGAAAGTGCATTTGAACGTCGATTCGGTGTCGCACTGGATGGCGACCAACAACGCCCGCGACAACCTCAAGAAGCAGGAATATTTCGACCGCCACGGTTTTGCGGATGGACTTCGCCATCTGGCGGAAGAGTGGCCGTTCCAGCCACGCGCGCTGGCCGTATCAACTTCGAACAACAACCGCTAAGGAGAGCTCTATGCGGCATCTGAAATTCGTCGTCAATTGCGCTTTGGTTTTTTCTTCCATCGGTGCTTTCGCCCAGGACTCTGCGCGCACTGTGCAGTATCACTCGCAGGACATCATCCCGATCCGCGCAAAGTTGAAATATACGACCCTTATCGAACTGCCCACGACTGAGAAAATCATGGAAGCCGCCACGGGCGACAAAGACTTCTGGATCGTGGATGTGGTTGGCAACTTTTGTTTTGTGCATCCGGCAAAACAAGGCATCAGCTCCAACTTGAATCTGATTACAGACAAGGGGAACATCTACAGTTTCACCCTGCAGGACATCTCGGGGTCCACCACCACCACTCCTGACCTCAAGGTGATCGTCGAACCCGCTGACCGTAGCGCGATCGTGGCCGCGAGCGGCCCTCCGAAGTTTGTACCCGCTGCACAATTGGAGCAGTCGCGGCAGCAGCTTGCCGCTCTGCAATCGCACGTTGAACAGGCTGTCGATGAATACAAGAGCGCCTATCCGACACGCCTCAAGTTCGACTATGTCTATAAACCGAACGAAGCCCCTTTCAATATCCAGTCGATCTATCACGACGACAGGTTCACCTACATCAAGACGAATGCGCCTGAGAAGTTCAGCGTCTATGAGATGAAAGACGGCAAACCCAACCTCGTCACCTACGATCTACGGGAAGGGACGTACATCATCCCGAAGATCATGGACAGCGGATACGTGGAGCTGGGCAAGAAGCGGATGGAATTCACGCGCAGGGGATCACCGTCATGACCGAGAACGTCTTTACTCCCCACACAGAGCCACAGACCGAACCAACGTTGCGTCGCCACCTGGAATTGCCAAAAGGTGTCTTGCAGAAGAACCTCAAGACCTTCGTTTATCTGGGTGCGGTGTTGCTCGTAATTGTCGCGGCGCTGTTCAGTTCGTCGGGCAAGAAGACGCCCGGACAACAGGCGAGCGTCAAAGGGCAACCCCCGCAACCAGCCTTGCAGGACAACACCGACAGCAACGTACAGGAGTTGAAGAACCAGCTGCAGGCCGAACGTCAGAAAGAGCAGCAGGCAACGATGGCGGCGGCTGGATTGGGAGATTCAGCGCTCGCGTCTTCGACTCCCCAGCAGCGGGCTGCAGCCGCGGCCTATGGTCCGACCGGCCTTGCCGTGCCCTGTATTCCGGGCCAGCCCTGCCCGCAAGCGCAGCAGGGCAACATGCAGATGCAACTCACACCGGTGCAACAGCAGACACAGTTGATCGCTGCGAAAGAACGCGAACGCGCAGACGACTCCCGTTTTTCTTCCAATCTTGTGTACTCCCGCTCTGCCGATCCGCCGCAACAACAACAGCAAGGCCAGACGATGCCCGTTCAGTATGGCGCTGCCGACCGGCAGACAAACAGCAGTCTCGTCCCCCCAACAGCCGAAGGAAAACAGGAGGACACGCCCGGAGGCTATAAACGTCCACTGGAGGCCAATATCGATTCAGCTGTCGGTCAGCCCTATCTCGTCTACGAGGGCTCGGTTCTCGACACTGTTCTTATGAATCGTCTGGATGGAGACGCCGTAGGGCCGGTTAAAGTCCTGGTCTCAAATCCGCTGTATTCGCACGATCATCAACACGTCATCATTCCCGAGGGAACGGTTGTTTTAGGCGAGGCAAAGAAGATTGGAGCGGCGGGCTTCGGCCAACAGCGTCGGATGGCCGTGGTTTTTCACCGCCTGATTATGCCAGACGGTTACTCCGTCGATCTCGACCAGTTCCAAGGCCTCGATCAGATCGGACAGGAAGGGCTGAAAGACAAAGTTAATAACCACTACCTGCAAATCTTCGGTACCTCAATAGCTTTGGGTGTGATCGCTGGAGCCAGCGAGATCACGCAGGGTGGAGGCACCATTACGACGAGCGGTTCCCAGGCATTCACAAACGGGGCGGCGGGCAGTGTTTCGCAGTCTGCGACCACTATCCTTGATCGCTTCATACAGATACCGCCGACTATCACGATTCGGGAGGGCCACCGCGTGAAAGTGTATTTCACTCAGGACTTGCTTCTTCCTGCGTACTCGAATCACACTATTCCGCAAACATTTTAGGAGGCTTTCCAATGCGAATCGTTGCCCTCTCCCTGCTATTCCTGTCGACCTTCACCCTTGCCGGCTGCGAAAGCAAAGCCGAAAAAGTGAAGAAGTTGCAGGACCAATACAACGCTGAATACCCGGCCTATGCCAAGGAATGCGTCGATCCAGAGACCGCCGGCGCCGCAAGAATGTTGACAGGAGAGAAGCTGACCAAGGAACAAATGGCAGATCTCGAAGCCAAGAAAAAGGAACGCGACGCACGGTGCAAGCCGCAGACGGACCACCTTGCGGAGCTCCAGAAAGAGATTCTCGCTGCACAGCAGTAGAGCCGTACCGCTGTAAAGCATCACGAAACCAACGGCGACGAAGGGACGAGACAATGAAGAAACTAACCCTTACCGTGCTCGCCGTTTGGTTTGCGGCGGCGGCGTTGCAACCGTTCGCGAATGCACAATTCGGTTCTGGCATCGTGTTCGACCCGACGCAGTCGGGCCATGCCATTGTGCAAATCGAACACGAAGAACAATCCATCAGCAACCAGGTGCAACAGATCGAGAACGGCCAGCAGATTTTCTCCAACACCGTCAAGATCGCCAGCACAGCACTACAAACCTACAACCAGCTGAAGCAGCAGTACAACCTCTACCACCAGATGATCCTTGCGCCGCGGATGCTCTATGCGCGATTTCTGTCTCCAACTTCTGACTTGCTGATGTTGCAACAGATCTCCAACACCTATGGCAATTCGATGGGGTGGCTCAACTCCGCAAACACCGGAAAGGGAGCCGCTGCCTCGTACCAGCAAGTCAGCGTTCCGAACACCAACAACATGATTCCCGGCTACAGCACCGCGAGTATGGCCGGGCAGATGCAGATTGCCGCGCAGGGAGCCACCGTTGACATCAACGACTCCGTAATGACCAACAACCTCCAAGCGCTAGGGACAATCCGCGCAAATCAGTCGGCAAGACAAACGGACATTACAAATCTGGAGGCCGCAACCCAAACCCAAGACCCGTCGCAGCAAACCATCATGGCCGAACTGCAGCGGATCAACCAAGCCCTGCTCTTGCAGCTGCGCACGTTACAAGACGCAAACCAAATCAACGCCAATCTTGCCCTGCAGCAGATCGTTGCCCAAAAGCAGCAGCAGGACGCGATGAAAGCGGCATTCCGTGACTCATCGGGATACGAAAGCTACTACAACGCCAACATAACAACAACCAGCGGTGGGGCGGCTAATCTCCTTACGCAAGCCTACTGAGTAATCGCAAGCAAAAGAACTGGAGGGCATGGAACATGGGTACGGGGCTCTTCGAATTGATCGCACAAGGGTGCCAGTCGCTTGCAGCCACGGCGGCTCCCTCCATTACCGCGATGGGGGTTCACATCGTCCTGGCATTAGCGACCATCATGATGGTTTGGTTCGGCGTGCAAGAGGCGCTGGCATCGGCGCACGGTGGGCCAGGGTTCAGCATGGGGAGGTTTCTCAACCTCTTCATGCTGCTCACCTTCGCTTATGTGATGGTGAACTACTACGACAGTTCGATCCCCGGACTTGGCTTTTCCATCAAGGGCTTTATCGATGGTGGCACAACAAGTCTAGTGAACCTGATTGGCGCCGATGGCTCCACCTCGATGCTGAGCGAAATACACGCGGCATCTTCCAAGACAGGGCCGTCAATATTGAACAGCATGATGAATCCCTACTATGCGATCGTGTACTTCGTGGTCCAATTCCTGTTAGCCATGCTGGCCGCGATAATCTCTGCCATCCTGGCCTACGGTGCGATTGCGGCAACGATCATTGGATTGCTCGGGCCTATCTTTATCCCATTCCTTGTCTTCGACAAGCTCGATTGGCTGTTCTGGGGTTGGCTCAAGGCGTATCTCGGATTCAGCTTTTATAAGGTCGTCGCCGCAGCCACCATGAATGTTTTGTCCCACGTGCTGACCAACTACTACATCCAACTTGGCCAGAGCGTGTCGGACCCTTCCTTGATGGTCCAAACATTGCCGCTTCTTGTGCTTCTCGTGCTGGTCAATGTTTACATCCTCTTCAAGATTCCGACCATGACGCACAGCCTATTCACCGGCGGTACTAGTGGACATGGTGGAGGTCTGGGCTTGGCGATGATGGCAATCCGGGCGGCAATGTAATCGCGCCGGTAGAGATAAGAAATGAGGCCAGCAATGAGTACAGAAATCACGACCACAGAAACAGTGAGCACCGAAACACCGGCCACTCCGGCCATTACTCGTGCCGCGGAACATTTCCTGGAACAGTATGGCGATCCGCTGGTAATGAATACCTATCTCAAGGTGACGATTCTCGTGTTGACCGCCGTCTGCCTCGCGCTGGCCGCGCTCACCTACAAGAGCCAGAACGCGCTCGCCAACATGCACCCCATGATCGTACGGATTAACGATGTGGGCCACGCCGAAGCGATCGACTATCGCAACTTCCAGTACCGACCACAGGAAGCGGAGAACAAGTATTACCTCACTCGCTGGGCGGAGCTTTATTTCAGTCGCAATCGCTTCACCATCGAGCGGGACCAAACCGCCTCACTCTATTTCCTCAATAGTGACGTACAACGGGCGGTAATCGACCAGGAGCGGAAGGACAACAGCATTCAGAACTACGTCAAAGACATCAGCCTGCCGTACGTCGATGTGGAGATCAAGAACGTGGTCCTTGACGACCTGCGGCAGTCGCCGTATTCGGCGCGGATCGAGTTCGAGAAGGTGTACACCAATCCCGCGGATCATACCGAGCTCAAGCGGGAGCGATGGACAGCCAGCGTTACGTACGTCTTCCGCGAGAACGTGAAGAACAGTGAGCTTGCCGTGAACCCTCTTGGCCTGACCATCGTTCGCTTCCGGGCCGACCAGGCGTTCAGCTAGAGATTTATCGACCCGACCAGAGGCTTATTGATGTCGCTTCCCGCCGCCAATCCGACTGACTTGCCCCACCTGTCCCGGCGCTTTGTCGAGCAGCCGAACAACAGCCTCCAGGCCCGCAACGGCGGTGGCGAGCGTCGATCTTGTAGAGGAGTCATCAGCGACGCGAAGGGACTTGCCGCTATGGCGGGCTTCTCTCGCGGGGACGCAGATGAAGGCTTTGCTCTGGAGCGTGTCTGCCGTTATGTATCCCGCCTTTGTTCGGGCACCGCTTCGGGCCTTTTCATGCGCCCTGCGGCAGCTCGCTCTTCTGCTTCGGCTGCGCCGCCCTGCGGGTTACGGTTTCCCTCCAAATCTTGTTCGGAAAGACCGCCGAAAAGATTTCTCCGGAGCCTCCGTAAATGCAGAGCTTCGGCACTTGGGAGCATGGCCCACTCGCTTAATGGTGCCCCGACCAAGATCGGGAGATTCAACAAACGGAGACAATCATGTACCAGAACAAAGTAACCCTCATCGGCTTCCTCGGTAGCAATGCAGAAGCCCGAACCAACAGCGCCGACTTCAGCGTCACCACGCTTTCGCTGGCAACCAAGTCCTCCTACAAGAAGGATGGCAAGTACATCTCGCACACCGAATGGCATCGTTGCGTCGTCTTCGGCAAGCTCTCGGAGTTCGCCAAGACGCTCGCCAAAGGCGCGCATATCCAGGTGGAAGGCGAAGTGCGCAGTCGGGAGTACGCGAGCAAGAAGACGGGCTCGAAACAGCGCGTCTGGGAAATTCGGGTCGCTTCGATCCTGAAGCTGGACCGCGCTGAAAAGGCCGCCCCGGAAGATCAAGATCACGATGAAGTGCCCCAGGAGGAAACGGCTGCATAAGCCCTTGCTCTTCACTCTCGGAAGCCCGGCTACTTGCTGGGCTTCCATCACTGTGAGGTTCCCACTATGAGCTTTGAATTGATCCTGCCATTCCTTCGGCCCATCGAGGCGCTGCTTCTCGACGAAAACGTCAGCGAGATCATGGGCAATCCCGACGCCTCATGGTGGTACGAACGCGACGGCATCATGTTCCAAGAGCGGGACATTTCGTTCGACGCCGGCAAGCTACAAACCGGCCTCGAAGTCATTGCCAATCAACTCGGTAAGAAGCTCGACGAGGACAACCCACTCCTGCACGCACAACTCCCGGACGGGAGTCGGTTGGCGGCTGTCATCCCACCGGTTGTGCGCTGTACACCTGCGCTCATCATCAGGAAATTCACCAGCCGCCATTACACAGTTGATGATCTGATCGCTCGCGGCACGCTGACGCGGGCGCTTGCGGACTTCTTAGCCGAGCAGATTCGCAGCGGTAAGACACTCCTTATCAGTGGCGGAACCGGTACCGGCAAGACCACGCTATTGCGGATACTGGCCGACTTTATTCCCGAACAGGATCGCCTCGTTGTCATCGAGGATACTTCCGAACTTCAGATCCAGAAGCCGAACATTCTGCCGACAGCATGCCAGACCGACACGTTCAAGGCCAAGATAACTTTCGACGACCTTCTAAAGTCCGCTCTCCGCTGGCGACCGGACCGCATCATTCTCGGGGAAGTCCGCGGAATCGAGGCACGAACGCTGCTCGATTCCTTCAACACGGGCCATGCGGGTTCAATGGCTACGATCCACGCCAACTCGGCGGAGAAGGCCCTTCACCGTTTCGCCAATCTCGTGATGCGCAGTCACGCGCAAAGCACGTTCGCCGATACCGAAGCCGAGATCGCAGAAGCTGTCGATTTTGTCGTCCATGTTGAACGTCAGCCAGGCCGCCGCGTTGTCCGCGAGGTGCTTGCACTTCGCGGCTATGACCGCGACGCGAAACGCTTCCTTATTGAGCCCGTCTTCGAGGTAGAACATGCCACAGCATTCGCACGGACTGCGGCACCTATTGCTGCTGACTTGCTAACCAATTCTGCACATAACGATTCCTTGATTCCACTACCTATAAAGGAGAACCCACATGCCACTGCTTGAGATTAACCAGAGCCGCCAGATCTGTGCTTCTGTCCGACTCGATGAGGTCACCGCCATGCAGGTCGATCAGTATGCCGCCTTCATCCACGCGTCCGCGGATGATGTTGTCGATAAGGCGCTCAATTATGTCTTCTCGAAGGACCGCGACTTCCAGGACTTCCTGAAGACAGCACACGCCAAGCAGGTTGCCCCCGCTTTGCGTGTGCGAAAAGGACCGAGCAATGGTGCGACGGAGCAGCCGTCAAAGAAGCTTACGGCCGGGGTGGAGTCCACGGCTTCTGTGCGCGCAGTGAAGGCATGATCGTCCATTCAATTTCGTGGTGGTGCAAGAACGGTGCTTCGCACCGGAAGAATTTTGACACTCCATCCCTCCAAGGGTCGTGCTAGGGACACCTACGGACACCTAGAGGCAACCGAATGAATGCAGCAACTTACATCTGCTACGTGTCCCTGGGGACACCTAAGGACACCTAGGGACACCAGCCCAAAAGCGAGGCAATTATGTCTCTTTTCAATGACGAACAGCTTACCGCCGAGGCCAAAGCGAAAGCGTCATACCGACTCATCGGCGTCACCACGAAGCTCAGTCCGCGGGAGGTTGCGGACATCGAAGGGCTGGCAAGAAAGCACGGCCTTCAGCGTGGCGAATTTATCCGGCAGCTCATTCTTGACGAGTTGGCGCGCGACGCGGGCGATCCGCCCGTGAGCGTGGAACTGGTCGAAATTATCGGCCTTCGACTCATCCTCACGAACCTTCTCAAACCACTCACGACAGGGCAGAAGATAACACCGGAAGTCTTCGACGGGATCATCGGCGAGGTCAAAAAGCACAAACGCAGCTTGGCGATCAAGACGCGGACAGACTTGGAGAAAGAGTAATGGCAAGCATTCACTGGGGACGAAAAGAAACGATCATTTTCCCGCCGCACAGCGCCATCTACACCTATGGCGCGGTGCTCTTTGCTGTGATCCTCACCGGACTTTTCGTCTACCTGCGCTTCACCTTTGGCAACACTCCGCTGCAGCGCTTCTACACGCCGATCTACGTCCGGTCGAGCGTTGCGGGCAGCGTCTCCGCCAGCCGCAAAGACAAGTACCGCCTGGTGATGATCGGCGCTCGCGGAATCCAACCGCGACCAGCCACGGACGCGGACGTGGCAGACGGGAACACGCCGGAACCGGGAACGAAACCGCTCCCGCTTGCGCTCTCCAAGTCCGCCTTGCAGGCGGGCTATGATCTGCTCTACCAGGACCCGGAACGCTCTTACATCGATGCGCCCTTGAGTGCCTACCTCAAGAGTGCGATTTACGGTGGCGCCAGCCTATCCGAGATTTACCAGCTGCCACTGTTTTTCGGTTTCCTATCGTTGCTCCTCCAGCTTCCGTTTTCCATCCGAAAGGACATCAAACGCCGCAAGCAAATGAGGTACGGGCGACGGCTGAGAGGGACGGAGCGACTCGCACCGAAAGAGTTCAACCGGAAGGTACAGGGGGAGGGACTTGGCATCAAAATCGACGGGCTGAAGGAGATGCTTCGCATCCCGGCGAAAGCCGAGGCGCAGCACGTGCAGATCATCGCGGACACCGGTGGAGGCAAAACCACCATGATTATGCAGATGCTCCGGCAGATTCGAAGCCGCGGCGATTCCGCCATCGTCTACGACCCGGCGCTGGAGTACACGCGCCGCTTTTACAACCCAAAGCACGACATCATTCTCAATCCGCTCGACAGGCGATGCCCCTACTGGGGACCAGCCGAAGAGTTGCGGACGAGTTCGGAAGCGGACGCAATCGCGGTGTCGCTGTTCCAACCCCCGCAAGACAAAAAGGGCGAGTTCTTTTTCGAGATACCGCAGCAGATCTTCGCGTATCTGTTGCGCTATGGACCGACCCCGGAAGAGCTTATCGAATGGATGAGTAACCCAAAAGAGATCGACAATCGAGTCGCTCGCACAGAGGTGGCCAACTTCATCGACGCCTCAGCGCCCCCGCAAAGAGTTGGCGTGTTGGCCTCTCTCAGCAAGGTGGCAAAGAGCCTTCGGATGTTGCCGCACAAGGGCGCTGGCAACGGCGAGTGGACCGCAACCGAGTGGTCGGAAACACGCCAGGGATGGATCTTCATCACTTCGCTTCCCGCCGAGCGCGAGGCGCTTCGTCCACTGCAAAGCGTATGGATCGATATGCTCGTACTCCGATTATTGAACGAACCGAAAGCACACCAGAAACGGGTCTGGTTTGTGCTCGACGAGCTGGCCAGCTTGCAGCGTCTTCCCCAGTTTCACACTGCCCTCACCGAGAACCGCAAAAGCAACAATCCCATCATCATGGGCTTTCAGGGGAAGGCTCAGTTGGAGGTGATTTATGGCCACCTGGCGGAGGTCATGCTATCCATGCCGACGACCAGCATTTTCCTGAAGACCAAGGAGCCGAATGCGGGCGAGTGGGTCAGCAAGGCGATTGGCAAAGTCGAAATCGAGCGCATGAAAGAAAGCCACTTCGACGGAACGCGCTCGGGCAGAAATTTCGCGCTGGACATCCAGGTCGAGCCCGCAGTGATGGAATCAGAAATCTCGGGATTGCCCGACCTGCACGCCTTCATCAAATACGAGAACTACGTGACCGGTTTCTCGTTTCCTTACCTCGATATCGAGGGGTATCAGATTCCATTCGAGCGCAGACATTTGCCGGACGAAAAGCTCACCTTCGACCCTAAGAACATAAAGGCCAAAGCCCGCGACGGCACCGCAGCACCCCCACCGGCCCTGCCGGCAGCACCGCGCGCAGCAGTTGATCTTGAGGCAAAGCCGATCGAAGAAAACCCCACTGGGGCCGCGTCCGACGCCGGAAAGAACACCAGCGCGGAGGCCTCCGACAACATCGTCAACGCCGAGGAGCCGACACAAACAACCTTGGACTTTATTACGAACTAAAAGGCGCATTTGCTCACCATCTCAAAAGCCCTCAGCTCCGCCCAGGCGCAGACCTACCACGCCAAAGAGTTCACGTCTGCCGAGCAAAACTACTGGAGGCAAGACGGCGCCGTCGTCGGCGAGTGGCAGGGCAAGTTGGCCGAGCAATTCGGCCTCGCCGGAGCGGTTGACGCACCGCACTTTGCACGTTTGAGCGAAGGCCAAGACCCGATCACTGCCGAGCAACTGGTGCGTCATCGCAGCGGGCAATCCTATACCACCGCAGACGGAACCACCGTCAAGCCGGTCGAGCACAGGGCCGGTTGGGATGCGACGTTCTCGGCCGCGAAATCCGTTTCCTTGACGGCATTAGTTGGCGGCGATGAGCGAGTGAGAGAAGCTCATCGGCACGCGGTCACTACCGCCCTCAAAGAGTTGGAGCGGTACACCCAGGCGCGGATCGGCGGCAACCACGCCGCCGAGACCACCGGCAAATTCGTCGCGGCAAAGTTCGAGCATGACACCGCCCGCCCGGTCAATGGCTACGCCGCTCCCCAGCTTCACACCCACGCCGTCATCTTCAATATGACGGAGCGCCAGGATGGATCCACGCGGGCCCTACAGGAGCGCGGTCTCTTCCAGAGTCAAGAGTTCGCGACCGCTGTCTATCAAGCGGAACTGACCTATCAGCTTCGCAATCTCGGCTATGAAATCCAGACAGGGAAAAGAGGCGCACCGGAGATCAAAGGCTATTCGCAGGAGTATTTGGACGCTTCCAGCCTCCGCCGCCAGCAGATCGAGCAGGCCATGGCGAAAAGTGGCTTCAGCGGGCCGGAGGCCGCGCAGATCGCTGCCCACAACACCCGCGACAAAAAGCAGATTCTTACGCCCACCGAGGTTATTGAAGCTCACCGCCAGCTCGCCGCGAAGTTCGGCAATCAGGCTAATCGCGTCATGGCCGAGGCGCGCGAACGAGCCTATACGCAGGATCAGAATCGAGTGCCAGACGCGCCCCAGCGCGCGCAGGAAGCCGTCTCCTATGCCAAGGAACGCAACTTCGAGCGCGAGGCGGTCATCGACCAGCGCGACATCATGCGCGATGCGCTTCGCCGCGGCATGGGAGACCTCACCTTCAGCCAGGTACGCGACAACTTCGAGCACCGCCACGCTATCGGCGAATTCCAAACAGTAGAGCCTCAGAAGCACGACACCGGGCCACGATTGACGACTCCCGAAACCATCGCCGCGGAACGAGCGACAGTTGAGCACATGCAGCGCGGACAGAACACCGTTGCGCCCATCATGAGCGAACAACGCGCTGCGTCTCACGCCACTGCGATTGAGTTTTTGAACCCCGCCCAGCGCCGTGTCATCGAGGAGATTCTGACCTCAAGAAATCAAATCCACGGTTTGCAGGGACTCGCGGGGGCTGGAAAGACCACCGCTCTCGCAGCCATCCGCGAAGCTGCCCAGCGCAACGGCTACACTGTCGCGGGCTTCGCCCCGACCGCACGCGCCGCTCACCAGTTGCGCCAGGCCGCCGGCATCTCCGCCGACACGTTGCAAGCCTATTTGGCGATGGGAACCCGCGAGCAGGCCCAGACCAACCGCGACGATCCGGCAAATCGCCGCCTTTTCCTGGTCGATGAGTCCAGTCTGACCAGCACCCAGCAGATGAACGAATTCCTCGACCGGCTAGGCCCTCAAGATCGGGTCTTGCTTATCGGCGACACACGCCAGCATCAGGCCGTAGACGCGGGAAAACCCTTCCAGCAACTGCAGGACGCCGGAATGCGAACCGCCCAGCTCGACCAGATCGTGCGGCAGAAAGACCCCGAACTACTAAGAGCCGTCGAACATCTTGCCAGGAATGAGACCCACGCCGGCATCTCCCTATTGCAATCTCAGGGGCGCATCACCGAGATTTCCAATCCGCAAGAGCGGATTGCCGCCATTGCCAGAGACTACGCCTCGAACCCCGAAAAGACTTTGATCGTCTCTCCCGACAACGCTTCCCGGCGAGACATCAATCAGGCCGTGCGGACCGAGTTACAAGCCTCTGGCGCACTTGGAAAAGAGAATGTTTCTTTTCCGGTGCTCGTGGCTCGAAACGACATGACCGGCGCAGATCGAGCGTGGGCCGCCAGGTACAACCCCGGCGACACCGTGCAGTACATTCGTGGCAGCCAACAGCTGGGCCTGGAAAGAAACAGCTACGCCACAGTCGTCGCGACCGATCCCGCCAACAATCGAGTGACCGTTGCCAGAGCAGATGGCCAGCAGGTGGCCTACGATCCGCAGCGTTTGCGCGGAGTCAATGTTTACACCAGCCTTCCGCGTGAGTTCGCGACCGGTGATCGCATCCAGTTCACGCACAATAATAAGGATCTCGACGTGCGCAACCGTGATCGCGGCCGGATCGAAGCCATCGGCAATGACAATCGCTTGACCGTGAGAATGGATGATGGCCGCACCGTCAATTTCGACCCCGCTCGGATGCGGCACTTCGATCACGGCTATGCCGTTACCAGCCACAGTTCCCAGGGTTTGACCGAAGACCGCGTCCTCGTCAATATGGACACCAATACGTTCTCCGAACTCCTCAACCCCCGCTTTGCCTACGTCTCCATTTCGCGTGCGTCCCAGGACGCCCACATTTACACCAACGATGCCGCCATCCTTGCCCAGCGCCTCAGCACCGATGTGACCAAAACCTCCGCCCTCGATTTTCACGAGGCACCCGCTGCGCATTCACAATCCCAAACTCCGAAGGAGCACACTATGCAACACCTCAATGAATTGAAACCGGAAGAACAATCTCAGCTCACCCCCGAACAAGCCGAGCGCAACCGCCAGTACGGCCCCATCGAAACAGCTCTTCCAACAGAAGCCCAGGGCTACAAGTGGCAACGCGAAACCGATGGCATCCACAGCTACCAACATCCTGAGACCCACCGTTGGTTGCACATCGACAGCCAAGGCCAGTTCTTTGACCGGCACGCGCAGCCCATCACACGCGAAAATGCGCTTGAACAAGTGGGCCACTCGCTCACGCAGTCCGTCGCGGAAAACGCACAGTCTCCCACCGGCAGCGGACTCAGCCTCAACGCCCACGGAATCAGTCTCTAAACGTCGCCGACAGCAGACATCGAAAAGCCACTCATTACTAATAGCAAGAATCGGATCGATCAATAAGGCGGAGGGGAACTGGTGAACAAACATATTGTGCAACTCATACGAGAGCGCTTTTATCCACTCATCCGTTTCTGCGGGCCGCAATCTGCAGGGGAGGGATTGTGCTCGTGGTCTTTCGGGGGGAGTGTGGTGAGATACTCCTTTACGTTTTCTTGAAACGCTGGCCCCCGTCCAACCCCCCTGGGCGTCTCGCGCGGAACCGGAACTGCCTGGCAGCTTTACTTTTTCATTACCAAGCCCGTGAGGATCGCTCCACTTCCGAGGGCAACGGTGCCAGCGATTATCAGCCCGAGATAGCCGAGCGTGAAAAGCATCGAGGCAAGCTGCTGCGACGGTCGAGACCATACCTCGTCTTTTACGTATTCGCACAACGCAAACATTCTTTGTACGGTAAGACTCTGTGACGGGGGCTGTCCCGGAACTTGCGGTCCCTCGGGCTTGCCCACGTGCTCTTTAGCATGCTTGTTCAGCCAAAGACCCCCGATGACTTTTATCTCTTCGGTTTCCGTAGAGTTCGCGGGCTCACCCTTCTTCTTGCGCACGGCTGTATATATGAAGCCCTTCAACAATCCGTAGACAACCAGACTCACGATCAGAGCTATCGAGCACCAGATCACGAGTTTTGTCAGTGTGCTCTTATATTGAACGTCGTTCCATTGCACCCAGATTAGGACGACCATCAGAGCAGCGACGAGACTGGCGACCTTCTGTGGGGCGCGTGGTACATCCTCTTCCACAGGCTCCCACTTAGCTCTCCCCTTCCAGCCGAGCGTGAGAGCACCGCCCATCGCCAGTATGGTTCCTGCCGTGGAAACGATCGGTGCGAAGGCACCGTAGTCTGTGTCAAGAATCATCATCGTTGTCATATCATCAGTTGGGCGCTCAAATCGGGCGGCGTCGTGAAAGTGCCTGTGTCATAGTGAAAGTTCCCGCCGCCGTCCATGCCAGCAAACTTGTGGATACCGGGCAGAATCCATCCATTCAGCGGCGTTGTCGGTGCGCCGAAAACGTTGTTGAAGTTGATTGCGAATGTCTTGGAATAATGGATTCTCAAGCCGGATGTGTTCGTGCTAACCATAAAGGGCAGATAGGGATTGTTGGCTTGCGCCGAAGCAGCAGCGCCCGCACTCCTGAACTCTGGATTGTCGGCGATCCACTGGAAGCGCACGTTCAGAAACTTTGTCAGTGGCCGTGAGACCATCTCAGGGACTTCGGAAGGCTTAGACATGACAATCTCAGAACCCGCGAAAGCCTGAGCGAAACTCTCGTAGAAAAATGGTTCGCTGAAAAACGGTGGGTACGGGTACGGAGGAAAATAACCCGGTGGAAAGCGCCTGAGAATAGCTAGGCTAAGGGGCAGTCTCACAATTGGCACCGTGGCCTCTCCGTCCAGAATGCAGGGAACTGGAGCCCCCACATTATTAGCCCACAGCAAGGCGTAACTTAGTTCCTCCATAGCGAACTCGACATCCGCTAGAAGTGAGTAGCGGGTCACCGATGACCGCACGAACTCTAGGTTCTCCAAGCGACCCAAGCCTGCCGTGAGCCGCTGAGCCACTTCTTGAGCCTGCTTCTCCGGATCGTTGATCGGAGGAAGTGTTGTGACCATGATGATCCCTCGACGATGATTTTGTGGGATACGCGGTGATGGTGGAGAACGTCCATATTCCGAGATTGCCTAGTTGCACCAGAGTCCATGCGGCCGCTGACGCGCGATTCCTAGCTATCGAGACTTCCGCCCCGCCAGAACCAGCAGCAGGAAGGCCCGGAGTCGCTAGTCCGCACTGAACAGCTTGGACAGCACAATTTGCCCTACTTCTCAAGGTGGACTGCCCCCGATTCTGATCGAAGGTCTACAAAATGCGGCTGAATGTTGAGATGAACTCTTTCACCTTCGCGAACGCCAGGAAGATATTTCTGGAGCTTGCTATTATCGACTACTCTGCATGATTCACCTTCACACTCCAGTCCGAATGTGGGTGGTCCTACCGAACAGTTGTCGGTTAAGTCTAAAGAATAGGGAGGCTCGTCAAACTCTTCTGGGTTATGGCCAGAGCAGTCCGTCCAATGGATCTTGGCACCTTCCGTCTTGCCATGTCCGATTTTTATAGCCTGTCTAGCTCTAAACAAAATGTCCGAGTGCGCTTCTCTTCCAATTGCGAGAATGACGAAGCAACCCAAGCTCAGAACCAACATCTGTCTGCGAAAGGTCACCACGGCTTAACCTCCTTTTGATAATGGATAACTCTTACATCTTTGAGATCGGACGACCGCATAAGCCAGAGTTGCGGAACCTCTGGCGATGCTCCCGTAAGATCAAACGGACAAACTACGCCATTCGTAGGCATCTCTAAGTATGAAAGGTCAAAAACATAAAGTGCCTCTGCTTTGATATATACGACTTTGCCACGATACGCGCATTTGTCGGCGGCAAATGTGATAGTGGGCAAGGAAGTCTTATCGCTACGGTCTTTGTTTGCTTGAATAACTCCTGCATACCTTGCGACCCAGAAAGTCACCGGGAAAAGAAGGACCAACACGCACACCACAAACGTATCCACCTTTTTACCGTGGGTAACCCAAAAGACTTCGATACCCAACGAAAGCAGGAAAACGATGAGATAAACTACCGACAGAGGCCAGCCTGTTCCGAACAGTACGGAAAAGCCTTGGGCGATTGTGTCGTTCACTCCGAGGTCCAACCAACCTGCATTAACTCCAAAGACCGAAAAGTAGTATCGGAGATAAGCCCAGCCCGCAAGAAACAAATACACTGCGTACAAAGCCATCCAGTGGCCGAACTTTGCAGAGAGACCTTCTTTGGTCGGCGCGGTCAGAGTGTCTTACTCCTCTTTGGAGGACTTGAATTGTTGTTGCAGCCCCGTAACCTAAGACAAGGGGAAGTAAGAATCAGGGTACCCGACAGTCGGGAGCAGTCTAGCGCGGAATAACTGGGAAAGCAATCGGGAAAATGACCGTTCAACGGAGAAGATAGCGCGCGGCGTCAGTCCATTGTGGGAGCCCGCACGACTTTCCCGTACCTAGATTGATCCGTGGTTTGTTCCTCGGGGAGTGATTGCGGTCAAAAAGATTAAGGATGGCAGTCGCATCGGGCTGGAATCAAAAAGTTTGAGACAGAGGTGGCTCGCCGCGACAACTGTACGCGCCGGGCATGCGGGTTTCAAAATGACCTTTACTTTTGCCGAACGTTAGGCTCACAATGTGTGCGCTAAATGGAGGCTCTGCCGTGAACCGTATCATCCTCGTACTCGCTGTATTGGTTCTTCAGATGCCCGCAAACGGGCAGGACAGTACCAAACCAATAAAGTGGTACAAATTCAACAAAGCCTTCATCCAGCAGCACTATGCTCAGGATGGCAGCGCAATTGGTACGTTGAGCGCCTCTGAGATACACCCAGCTAAGACCCCGCATCCCATCGACTGTGGTGGTGACGATGGGGAGTTGCATATTGGTATTCCAGAAGCCGGGTTAGGCCGAACACCAGTTTCCACCTTTGCCAAGGACAGCGACAGCGGGTTTGGGATGGTTGCGGAGCCGCCCAATGTAAAGAAGGGCACCCCGTTTTTTACTCAGGTCGAAGGGGTTGATGGGAGTGCAGGGGCGTTCTATGGATATTTTCGATTATGGAACGAGGGGCACGATGTAGGCGAGATTTTCCCCAGCAATCCGCATCACGTACTTGAGGTTCATCCGGCGTGGGGAATTCAATCCACAGGATTCAAGTATCTGCCTCGCCCAGCGGTAATTTTTCCCATGACTGGATTTTCTGGATACGGTGCCAGTAAGTTTGTCCCCTTGTTCAAGTCGGTGCCAACGTGGTTGCGTGTTGCTGAGGACAATAGCAGCGTCTACGTGCAATTACAGCAAGCCGATAACTTCTATCAGCTCCCAGTCGTTGTCAAGGAAACCCGGCCCGTGGCGGACAACAACGGTGTTGCTGCTCTAGTTGACGTGTACTCAGACACAGCACACCAGAACTTGGTGTATCAGAATCTCACGGTTATAGTGGCGGCGAATAGTCGAATCGCGTCTCAGCTTCATGCAAATTGGTCCACGTACTTGCTCGGATTCTTTAGCATTAACCTAGAAAAAGCAATGGTGATCGCAACTGGCCACGAGGGGCCATCGGGTGCAGTGCAAGCACCGGGAGCGCTGGAATTCTTCGCCTTTGGAGTTCCGTTACAGAATGCCGTCTCAAAATCTCAGCCGTGTGTGGAGGAGGACGACTAAAGCCTACGCGCCGGTGCTGGTGGTGTTGCTGGTGGTAGAGCCGCGGCTGATGAGGGTGGTGATCCGCATCGCCATCGGAATCTATGAGCGCGCGAAGGCCAGGAGCGGACCGATGTCGTGATCGTCGGCGGCCTGCAGCGCGGCGATATAGCGCTGGCGCACGGTCCCGGCATCCTGCAGATTGGCGCTTCCCCACGAAAACCGCTCACCCCCGAGCCTCATCACCAGAAGATCCGCCATGAGGCGGGCGTGGCGGCCGTTGCCGTTCGGGAAGGAATGAATCAGCACCAGCCGGTGATGGAAGCGCACCGCGATCTCGTCGGGAGGATACGTCCTGTAGTCGATCCACGCCCTGGTGTCGTCAAGCAATTGGCGCAGTGCCACGGGAATCTCATGAAACGCAATCCCGAGATTGCGTTCGCTCATCCTGAACTTGCCCGCCCACCGCCATACGTCGCCGAACATCCGCCGGTGCAGATCCTTTACGAATTTCTCGCTCAGCGGATCACGACGGCGGTTGAGCGCCCAGTCCTGCGCGCGCGAGATGTTCTCCTGCTCGGCTTCGTTCAGCTCGCGCCGATAGGCGATATGCGCGGGGATCAGCTCGCGCATTTCCTCCGGCGTCAGCGGTGTGGCATCGTCCGGCTGCTCGAAAAGGTCGTTCACGCGTTAATCCCAGAACAGCCGTGGATTCGTCTCGCGCACGATTTCATCGAGGCGCGCTTCGGCGTCCTTGGCCATCACCTTCTGGTCCTCCAGCAACATCGAGTGCTCGACCGGACCCCGCCTTCGCCGCGCGAACACTCGCGCACGGTCGCGGAGCCTCGTTTCCAGCGGTTTGTTGGGCACGAGCGCATAGACAAGCGTGCAGTCGAGCGCCTCGGCTACGCGTCGTAATGTCGCCAGCTCGATGGTGCCCTTTGCTTCCGACTGTTCGAGCGACACCAGGGAAGGCTGCCTGATCCCCAGCCGCTTCGCGAGTTGCGCCGTTGACATGCCGAGCGCCTCCCGGAGAGCCTTGATCCAGCCGCGGACGGGCGGTGTATAGCGCCTTGCCGGCCCCAGTTCACTGAAGCGTTCATCGAGTTGCGAGCGGGACTGGGCAGCAAGTCTGGCTTTTTTCATAGGTTACAGCCTATTGTTAGCTGTCATTTCAATAGATCATAACCTATCGTTACTGAATGTGTCAATAGTCTGTAGCCTATCAACTTGACGCCCGCCTAAAAAGCAAATCATGGCCACGAAGGGACTTAACGCAATCGTCGATTCTGCGCGATCATACAGGGCCCATCCACCACGTGTATCTGGTCACACGAGCGGCAATCCTTGAGGATGAATGGCCAGGTGCTGGGTCGTGCAAGATTGCTCAAGATTTCACGCAGACGTTCAACACACGATTGCGCTGCTCGCGGAAGGGATTGGCTTTTGCATCACTGAGCACGGCTAGGGTACTCGCGCCCCGGATCGTTTCGTCGCCGCCTTCGACGCTACCGATGGCCCAAGCCAAGTGACCAACGGGCAGTAGCGCGTGGTCTGGCGCCCCGTTCTTGTTAAGCCTTTCCCGAAGGACAGGCTCCATTGCACGCAAAGAGTCGAAAGCCAGCTCCCCAGCAGCTAGCCATGCATCGCTGCCAGCTCCGGTGGCAGGATAGTGAGCGATGATGTCCACGAGAACAACGCGGTCCAGGCACAAGTCGAATAGATCTCGTTTGAGCTGCTTATGCACCTCGCGAACTTTACCCCCCTTTTTGGCTCGCAGCTCTCCATTCTTATTTCGGTACGCCCGCTTAACCTCAATACCGCCTAGATCGTCCACCGGTGGAGGCCACGCAATGCCACCACTTATTGCGATTTTGCTCATCGCCAGCCGCACGGCCCATGATGGGTGGCTGTTCAGAGGCAGATTGATGCGTTCAGATTCGACGGCGTGTGCAAACGCCGCTGGATCAAGCCAGCGTAGCGGGCCTGCGAGAATATCGATTTCGCCTGAGATGTCGGGCAGGAGCTTTCCCAGTCGGAGTTCGAGGATCATCCAACAAAACTCGGAGAGGCCGAGTTGTGCAAGAAGCCTTTCCCTCGACAATGGCTCTTCGACCAAATATCTGGTGGCGACGGATTCCTGGCTTTGCGAGTCCTGCTCGACGATGTACTGTTTTGGGTGGTTCGTACTCATCAGCTACGTTCATGCTACCTGACTGCAACAAAAACCCAAACCGATGCGGACCGATACGTATCCGCCACTGGCTTTTGAAACGCTCGCAGCTTAGAATTCAGCGTTCCCCCAAAATGACGTTCATGCGAAGAGGTAACAAGTAGATGCCGCGAGGGAAGACGACCGGCGGCAAGCCGCCGAAGCGCCCGATAGAGCGCTATGAGCATAGCGACAAGAAGCGCATTAACAACCCGCCCGTTGGGTTGGTGACACCGGAAACCGATCCGGTTGCTCCGACACACAAGACATACGACTACGTTGCCCCCGTGCCGTCGGTGAAACCGCGCCAGGAGTTCGATTACGATCCGCATCTTGATCCGCAGTTGGTGTGGGCAGGAAAGAAGGAACACAGCTCATTTGAAGTCCCGACAGTCTCCCTGCACGTGCATGAGCGGATCGATCCTCACACAATCATTGACGCCGTGCGGAAGCGCAACGGCACTCCTTTGCCCGTTCAAGCGTCGCTCTTCGAGCGCCGCGAAGAGAATCCACCCTTCCAAGAAGCCATCGACTTCTATCGCCATGCTCACGGCTGGTCAAATCGCTTGATCGCTGGTGATTCTCTGCTGGTAATGAACTCCCTTCTTGAAAAGGAGGGCATGGCTGGTCAAGTACAGATGTTTTATTTTGATCCGCCGTATGGGATCAAGTACGGATCTAATTTTCAGCCCTTTGTTAACAAGCGTGATGTCAAGGACGGCAAAGATGACGATTTAACACAAGAGCCGGAAATGATTCGCGCCTTCCGTGATACATGGGAGCTGGGGATTCACTCTTATCTCACATATCTGCGCGATCGCCTGCTTCTTGCGAAAGAACTTCTGAATGAATCAGGCTCTGTCTTTGTTCAGATCGGAGATCAGAACCTTCATCGCGCGAGAGCAATACTGGACGAAACCTTGGGATCAGCGAACTTCGTCGCCGTAATTACGTTCAAGAAGACCGCGGGTCAAACTTCTCGGTACATGCCAGGCACGTGCGACTACCTGATTTGGTATGCCAAGAACATAGAGAAGCTCAAGTTCCGCAGTCTCCTAATCAAAAGAAGCCTTGGTGAAATAGGGGCCGAAGCTTACTCGATGATCGAGCTACCAGACGGATCGGTCCGAAGGCTCACCCGCGAAGAAATGAACGATCCGGAGAGCCTCCCGAATGACGCTCGGGTTCTGCGCTATCAGTTACTAACTAGCCAAAGAGAAGGGCGGCCATCTGGACCAGGGAGCGCCATGCATTTTGCGGTTCGATTCAATGGCACTGATTTTTACCCGGAAGGCACCCGTGGTTGGACAACTACGCCGGATGGCGTAAAGCGGCTTGTTGAAGCCAATCGTGTCGCACAGCAAGGTACCGCGCTGAACTACGTTCGCTATCTGGATGATTTCCCCGCTATTCCATTGACGAATATTTGGCACGACACTCAATCAGGAAGCGGCATGGAGAAATCCTACGTCGTCCAGACAAACACGAAGATTATCCAGCGCTGCCTGCTCATGACGACGGACCCTAGCGACCTAGTTGTAGACCCTACTTGCGGCTCCGGCACCACTGCCTACGTTGCAGAGCAGTGGGGCCGCCGCTGGATCACGTGCGACACCTCGCGGGTCGCCACCACACTAGCCAAGCAGCGTCTTATGGCTGCCGACTTCGACTACTACGACATCGCACATCCGGAAGAGGGGATCGGGAGCGGATTTCGCTACAAAACGATTCCTCACGTCACGTTGAAATCCATCGCGAACAATCCTGAGATTCACGAAGGCATGACACGTGAGCAGATTGACGGGGCCGTTGCCCGCTACGCGGATCAAGAAACGCTTTACGATCAGCCGTATATCGATAAGAGTCGCGTGCGGGTGACAGGCCCGTTCACGGTTGAAGCTGTTCCGGCTCCCACAGTCAGGTCGCTAGAGGACATCGAAGTAGGAGACATTGAGAAATCGACAAGAGCCACAACCCAGCAATCATTAGCTGATTTCCGCCATGCAGCAACACCGTTGCTGGATGCCTCAATCGTTCGTTCTGGAGCCACTCTTCGGCACACAGAATGGCGTGATGAACTTCTCAAGACCGGCCTGCGAGGTAAGGGCGGCAACCATATCGACTTTTCCCGCGTTGAGCCGCTCGCTGGCACACGTTGGCTTCATGCCGATGCGGAGACGAAGGGGGTGAAGCCAGAGCGCGTCGCGATTTCTTTTGGACCGGAACACAGCTTGCTTGATCCTCGACAAGTTGAAAGTGCATGGCAGGAAGCCAGAACGCTAATTCCGAGACCGGCCATGATTGTTTTTGCGGCCTTTGAGTTTGATCCCCAAGCGGCCAAAGAAATTGACGAGCTAACCAAAGAAAAAACGGGTATGACGTTCTTGTGCGCGCAAATGAATGCCGATCTGCTCACCGCTGATCTAAAAAAGAAGCGAGCTTCAAACCAAAGCTTCTGGCTCGTCGGGCGACCCGATGTCGATCTGCGACAAATTACAGAAGGTGACCATAAGGGCAAGTGGAAAATCGAGGTCAAAGGCTTTGACTATTACAACACCCGGACCGGAACCATTGATTCGGGCGACACATCCAAGATCGCCATGTGGCTCCTTGATACCGATTACGACGGCCGCAGCCTGTATCCGCGTCAAGTCTTCTTTCCATTGACCGACTCTGACGGCGGATGGGCACGCCTGGCCAAGAATCTGAAGGCCGAGATCGATCTCGATTTGATCGAAGCCTATCGCGGAACCGTCTCTCTGCCCTTTGAGCCCGGTAACTATGTGGCAGTTAAAGTCATCGACGACAGAGGAATCGAAAGCCTCAAAGTCGTTGAGGTGAAGTAATGGCGACGCACGCGCCCACGGCGACAATCGACCAACTCATCATCAGCTCACCCTATGACGAGCCCACCGAGCATTGGAAATACGACCGCGAAACCCGCCGATTTACCCGCGAACCGGGTCGCCGCCCCGCCGGATACGTGCGTGCATCTGACGCTTCCAAGTCGTTTGATGATCCAGGCGAGTTCGTCGAGTTGCCGCTGGTAAATAAGATTCGTCCGCGCGTGGATGAGTGGCGAGCAGCCGATTATCCCGGAGCAAGCGGCATTACCAGACGCCTGTTGAAGCACTGGCGAGATACAGAGCAGCGCGAGGGCAAACGGTTCTTCTTTTGTCAGCTCGAAGCGATCGAGACGCTAATGTGGCTCGCAGAGGCTCCAGAGTCAGATCGCGTTGGAATCAAGGTTCCCAGAGATGGTGGCGAGTTTACGCGCCTGTGCTCGAAAATGGCCACCGGCTCGGGCAAGACGATACTGATGTCCATGCTCATCGCATGGCAGGTGTTGAACAAAGTTACCTATACGCAAGACAAACGCTTCTCCAAGAACATTTTGGTGATCGCTCCGGGCCTCACCGTCAAGAACCGACTCGAAGTACTCGTTCCGGGCAGCGCCGGAAATTACTACCAAGAATTCCAGATCATTCCACCGGGACTCGAAGACAAACTTCGGCAAGGCCAGACCTGCCGCGTGCAAGTGCGCAATTGGCACAAACTGGATTGGGAGAGCGAAGAGCAACTCAGGAAAAGACGCAGCGTGGACAAACGCGGACCGCTGAGCGATGAAGCCTATGTCCGAGAAGTGCTCGGCGAGATGCACACTGCCGAGAACATTCTGGTTATCAATGACGAAGCCCACCACGCTTGGCGCGTTCCACCGAAAGTAAAGATTGCAGGACTCTCCAAAGACGAATTGAAGGAAGCCACAAAATGGGTTGGTGGCCTTGACCGCATTCATCGTGCCCGCGGAATTTTGATGTGCTACGACCTGACCGCGACGCCGTTTGCCCCTACCGGACGCAAGAGCGGAGAGGAGACGTTGTTTGGATGGATTGTCAGCGATTTCGGCTTGAATGACGCCATTGAATCAGGGCTAGTGAAAACGCCGCGCGTCGTGGTGCGTGACGACGGCGAACAGACCAGTAAGTACAAGTCGAAGTTCTACCATATTTATACCGACCCTGAAGTGAAGCCCGATCTGAACCGGAAAGTGGAACCGCACATTCCGCTTCCCGATCTTGTCGGCATGGGCTACTACTTCCTCGGAAAGGACTGGTTGGAAACGGCAAAGAAGTGGCGAGAAGATGGCGTCAACGCCCCGCCTGTGATGATTACTGTAACGAATCTGACCCACACGGCTGCGCGCGTGCAATACGCGTTTGAGCATAAGCGGATACGCATCGAAGAACTGTGCGATCCGGACAAAATACTTCACATTGATTCCAAGGTGTTGGACGAGGCGGAAGCGCAAGAAGAACCCGCCGATGTTTTGGTCGAAGCCGAAGCAGTGGACGAAAAAGACGAAGACGCCAGCGAGGATACCGCGGAAGAAAGCAGTGATACACCGAAAAAGAAGCTCACCAAGAAAGAACGCGCTGAACGCCTGCGCAAGACGGTGGACACTATCGGGCGCGAAGGCCAACCGGGTGAGCAGATTCAGAACGTAATTTCCGTGGGCATGCTCTCCGAGGGCTGGGATGCCAAAACTGTTACGCACATCATGGGGCTGCGAGCGTTTACGTCCCAACTTCTGTGCGAACAGGTGGTCGGGCGCGGCTTGCGGAGAACATCGTATGACGTGAACGAGAAGACCGGGCTATTCGAGCCAGAGTACGTCAACATCTTCGGCGTACCGTTCACGTTTCTCCCTCACGAAGGCAGCGCCGATGCCCCGCCTCCGCCACCCGCGAAAGGCAAGACCAGAATCGAACCTCTGCCCGAGCGACGGGCGCAGTACGAAATGAGTTGGCCGAACGTGATTCGGATCGATCACGAATATCGCCCACTACTCAAGCTAACCCCCGAGAAGGTGAACCGGCTGGTGCTGGACGCCTACAAAACTCCGAACATCGCCGAGCTTGCACCGATGATCGACGGCAAGCCGGACTTCACTAAGCTCAAGGAGATAGATCTTGCCGGCCTCGCGCAACGCTTTCGCATGCAGCGGATCGTTTTTGAAACTGCGAGCGAAGTTTATGACCAAATGGCGCCTAAATGGAAAGGTAGCCGGGAATATCTACTCGCTCAGCTCGTCCATCTGGTGGAGCAGTACATCGAGAGCGGCAGGGTCATAGTCGATCCGCCGCTGTTTAACGAAGATGACAAACGGCGAAGGATAGTCATCACGCTGAACATGACCAAGATCGTTCAACATTTATGGGAAGCGATTCGTTTTGAAAACGCTCTTACCCTGGAGCCGGTGTTCGACACCGAGCGGCCGATCCGCTCCACAGGCGACATGCTGCCCTGGTACAGCGGCAAAGCGTGCGAACACACCAAACGTTCGCATATCAATATGTGCGTATATGACAGCCGATGGGAGGCCAATGAGTCTCTTGAGCTTGATCGCAATCCGAACGTGCGCGCTTGGGTGAAAAACGACCACATCGGTTTTGAAATTACGTATTCCTTCAAAGGCATCATTCACAAGTTCCGGCCAGATTACCTGATCGGACTGACGAACGGCAAAACGCTGATCTTGGAAGTAAAGGGCCAAGACGATCAGCAGCAGCAGACAAAGCGGGAATTCTTGTGCGAGTGGGTCAGGGCAGTGAATGGGCAGGGCGGATTCGGTGAGTGGACTGCCGACGTCTCACGCCATCCGAAGGACGTTCTGGAGATCCTGGAAAGGCGCAACAAGTCTTAACCCCGGGCGCGACTTCTTTGCTCGCTTATAGCGGCTGGCACAGGTCGTTTTCGAGAGTGTCTCAAGGCGAGTTCCGGTTGAGCCACACCGACTGCGAAGGCGCTCGTGACTTCGGCAACGTCAGCGAGTTCACCCAAAGTGCGAGGAAGGTCCACAACAAAACTCAAGCAGCTCTGGCCGGGCTTAGATAGCGCGCTCACCAATTGTCGGTCATTTCTTACTATGAGCACGTCGCGGCCACTTACCACCAGTCGTGATTCCGCTAATGGCTTCTCAATCCCCTCGTTTTCACGGACAAATCGAACCACCCTCTTTAGCGAACGAGTTGAGACTCCTGCTTTCCGAAGCGCGAAAGCAACCCTTAGCGCCACCACATCGCTGAAGCTATAAACTCGTTCGTTCCCAGAACCCGCGCCAGCAGCAATAGTCGGCGAAATCAATCCATTCTTCGCCCAAAGGTTGAGTGTTGAATAGGGAACCCCTGTTAGCCGTGTCACTTGTTTCGGCGTGAATCCGACCCTCATTAGCAAAAGTGTAGCACGTTTGACGCAGAATGAATCAAGGTGTATTCTAAATATAGTACCATGGCAGTGACCTCTCTTTTATCGTTGGCAGAAGCACCTCGTCGCCGCTTAGGTAAGGTCATTAAGAATGAAGCTTTGCTAGTGACTGGCTGTATCAGCGACAACTGAGTCTCAACTGCACGAGCCGAGAAGGCCCCTAACAGTTCCGAATCTGGCCGCCATCAGCAGTTCACTCCCAAAACAATTTCAGAAAAGGGGACCAAGAATGGCTCGCAAAATCTTTTTTAGCTTCCATTATGAACGTGACGCTTGGCGTGCAGGGCAAGTCCGAAACTGCAATGTAGTCTCCACCGAAGACGAATACGGCTTCATTGATGCCGCTGAGTGGGAATCGATCAAGAAAAAGGGTGACAGTGCAATCCAACACTGGATCGATGACCAACTGAAGAACACGAGCGTCACTGCCCTCCTCATTGGAGCGGAAACTGCAGACCGCGAGTGGGTCCAACATGAAATCCTCAAGAGCTGGAATCGTGGTAACGGAATCGTAGGCATCCGAATCCACAACATCAAAGATGAGGACCAGAAAACGGATACAGCAGGTCGCAACCCTTTGGACGACTACAAGCTGCCAGATGGAACGATCTTATCTTCCGTATGCAAGACATATGATTGGCTGATTAACGATGGTAGAAAGAACCTTGGGACATGGGCCGACGAGGCCGCCGACATACGCGCGGAGTACGGAACTGACGACAAGATTGCCCGGCGTGATGATGACAAGCAAGCCAGCAAGGCACTCGCGTCGGCTACTGCGTCGGCATCAAGCGGATTTGCCCCAAGATCGCCGTGGTGCTGTGATTATGTTGAAAGAAAACGATGAAGAATGGCTCCGTCACCGATATCCAGCGCTCATCCGCGCGGGCCAAACGATCGCGGGTACCATTCAATTCAAAGCGAGCTACAACCAAAAGACCAACCGCTTTGTAATTCTTGACGACCAGGCTACCGACCAAATCGGCTCGGTAGCCCTGGCGGGTACTTTTCAGATTCGAATCGAAGAACGAACTGATAAGTCCATTTCCCGATTACCTGCCGTTTATGTCGAACGGCTAGACCCCATTTCCGACCGGCACTTTAACCCACGGGATAAGACCGCCTGCCTGTGTAGTCCTCTCGAAGAAGACGAATTCCTTCAACCGGCCCTCCAATTCAGAGCTTTTCTAGAACAGCTCGTCATCCCCTTTTTATATGGACAGCTCTCTTACTCCTCTACCGGACGTTGGCCATGGAAAGAATACTCTCACGGTGCCTCTGGCATCCTTGAGTCCTACTCGCAAATCCGTGACCGCAATCAGGCAGAAGAATGCGTCCGAAAATTGGCGCTGGATAGCAATTGGCCGCGAATACAGTCTGCGCTGCGACAGAAACCCTATGTTAAGGGACATACTCCTTGCTTCTGCCCCAGGATGGATCAAATCAGACGATGTCATCCGGGCGCGTTGCAAGGTGCGCTGCATCTGCAGCGGGACCTCAGAGAACTCGGCATTCCAATTCCATGACCTTGGAGATGAAAGTGTTCCGTTCAACTAGGGATGACACACTTGTAAAGACCGTCGAGGCCCGCTACACCATTGACCTCCACGCCCGTGGCGATACGAAATTGGGAAATCTACTGGAAAAGCGTGGCTTCGACTCACTCACGCAGCTTCTGAAGGCATACCGGGCCGACCTGACTTACCATGCATGTAAGCGGCGCATATATCTCAGTTTCCACGTCGAAGATCTGCCCCAAGTGAGAGGATTCCGGCTGATGCGCCGTGCACCGAATCTGGAGATCGACTTCTACGATGGCAGTCTTCGTGAAGTCATAAACAGCGCCCAGGGTTCCTACATCAAACGACAAATTCGATCAATCATCGACAAAACATCCGTGGTCGTTTGCCTGATTGGGAATGGGACAGCTTGGCGCAACTGGGTAGACTGGGAGTTAAACACAGCTCTTGAACTTGGGAAAGGAATCTGCGGCATTCGCTTAAAGGATTCACGCGGACGGGCACCTCAACTCCTAAAGGACTTGAACGCACCAATCGCCAGCTGGGGAAATGTCCAAGACTTCATCGCAGTAATCGAGTGTGCCGCCGCGCGCCGCTGCTAACAAATCATCCAGTGAAATAAGCGCACTGCATAAACCAACTGAGGCATGACCGCTCATCCACATGCGATGTCCTACTTTACGCTGGTGAACTTCTTGGCTCATTTGGTGCCACATTTAGCCCCACATGAAAAAACCTTGCGAAATCCACATTCTGCAAATCCGACTCGGTTACGGCGCCCAACCTCTCCGCCAGTTGTCGCGCCGCCCCGCCGGCGGCCGCGACAGCCAGAACTTTGCCACCTGGATGAAATTCAGCAAACATAGCGTGTTCCGCCAGAATTCCTTCCATGCCGCCAATGAATACGGCCTCCGCAAGGTCGTTCCGCGAAAGCATCACCTTCCTCATTCGGAGTAAGCTTGCCTCCCGATCTCCAGGTACGGCGTCCACATACTCTACGTTTCCAAAGCGTTGGTTTTCCTCTGGAAAAATGTCAGCGAAAAACTTGCTTTGATAAAGAACGACTGCCTTCGCGAAATTCACACCCAGGTCCTCACATACTGCCCAAACCATGGGAGTGATTGCTGGGTGTCCGCCCCAGACAACCAGTCGTCTGCCGAGCGCAACCGTTACAAACTCGCGCACTGCACTCTGGATCAGGAAGGGGTCCGCGCTTTCATCGTAGTTGCCCCTGCCAATAGTTGGCACGCTCGCGGACAAAAAGATGGCGTTCATTACACCTCCCAACCCGCGAAGATCCAAGCTGCTTCGCTGGCCTTGACCCAGCGGGCCGCGTGTATATTCTCGCCAAGCCACGCAAGATGATCCAACCATTTCTTATGAAGTCCAATATGGTCATAAACCACGGCTACCGAGCGCCCAGACGCATAATCAACGGCATCGTTTAGCGTCAACGACGTTGGAACACCTACCGTAGGATAGACCACGATTTCCTTTCCGTCGGGCAGAGTTACATAGATACCGTTATGAACGCCGACGCCTGACACCACTCCTCCGATGCACTCTACAGCCTGTTTGAGGTTGCTAAAAAGATTCAGACTCCGAACGGCATGGCTCTGGCCGCGTACAAACTCTAGCTGAGTGCAGATCCGTTTGATCGCCCCCTCCGCGAGCTCTCCCGTTGTAGCATCGACTTCGTCGGCACTCAGATCGACCCGACTTGCCGTGGACGCGCGCGGAGATGCGTTGACGTTAGGCCAGCCAATGCGCAAGACGGATATTCCTTTGGCAAGCGCGCGCCCAAATTCGGCACTAGTCCATCGGCTATCGAAATAACCGGGCGTGTCGAGCATGACGAGAGCGTCCGAATCACACAAGCGATGCCACAGAACCGCTTGGAAATCCTCCGCAGGAGCGATCCCGTGCGTGTCCAGAAACACGTCAAACAGTCGGGCAGAGAGAGCGTTAAACAACTGCAACGCTGCTTGCCGGGCATCGTCGCGGCGGTAACTCACAAAGACCCGTCGCTGATGCGGTAGCAAACCCACACACTCTAGGAGGGCCGTGGATATTCGCTCAGGTCCATGAGTAGCATACGCTAGGCAGTTCAGCGCCTTAAGCTGCGCCGGAATCTCTGCATTGACCTGGCCATCTGCGGACGATACCGGAAGGATTGGCACTCCGCTTCGCAGCAGAGTATTCACGCCTGCTTCTGAAACGCCAGCAGCTCCAAAAAATGCTACTGCCGCCGGGGTTTTCTGTGCTGGTCTGAAGTCACCAGGGCGAATTGACCAAGACACTTCGTCCCCCAGGCGCAATCCAAATAGCTCGACAACTTTTGAAATATACGTTCTCAGTTCAGCTATCTGGTCCTCTGATGGAGCCCCCATAATGGCAAGTTCGTACAGCGTCGTCAAAGCTTCCTAACCTCCTGTTTATTGCCAACACACTACACCATCACTCATGAGTAAGAAAGACCACGTAGCCGACGATGACTGTAATTCTTGCCTTCCGCGCAGGAACCCACAACGGCGGTCTACTGCTTCGTCATGTAGCAATCTCAAACGGAAGGCTACGCCATCTTCTTTTCACTTCGCCCTCTTCCGGCTGGACCGCCGCTCAGCCGCGGCTCGGACGGGCGTTTCGGACTGCGCCGGTTTCGCGCCAAACTAACCCCAACCGCGTTTGGCACTTACCGCGCCTTCCCTCACGCCCTGCCACCCTCCCTCCGGCCTCCGTTCTGTCCCTTCCCCCGTGTCGCCTTGTTTTTCCTCGCTGCCGCTCTGGTGAAAGAAAAAATAAGCCGACACCGGCAGAAGGGAAAAAACATGAAATTAGAAGAAGTCAACCTCAAAACCAAAGAAGCCGTGGATTATCTGGTGCAATCGCTGGAGTCCGGGCAGAGTGCGGTCCTCACGCAGTATCTCGGAGCGATGGCCAAGTTTCGCAACTACAGCTTCGGCAACATCATGCTCATTGCGAGGCAGAAGCCAGACGCCACCCACGTTGCCGGATACCGCACTTGGACTACGCTTGGCCGCTTCGTCCGGCGTGGCGAGAAAGGCATTTTCATTCTCGCTCCGATGGTCGGTAACAAACGCAAGAAGAATGAGAATCAGGCTGAGAATGCAGAACAGACTACGGATGCCAAGGAGACTCAGCCCACGCTGTACGGTTTCCGGGGCGTGTATGTGTTCGACATCGCTCAAACCGAAGGCAAAGAACTTCCTGCGCTCACCGAAGTACAGGGCGACGTGAGCGGCTACCGCGAACGACTCGTAAAGTTCGTCGAAGGCCAAGGCATTACTCTCAACTACTCCGAACACATCGCACCCGCCAAGGGCCTGTCCTACGGCGGGAAGATCACGCTGCTTTCCGGGATGCAGCCTGCCGAGGAATTTTCCACGCTAACGCACGAGATCGCCCACGAGATGCTCCATCGGGGCGACCGTCGCACGCTGACCACCAAGCAAGTCCGCGAAACCGAAGCCGAAGCCGTGGCGTTTGTGGTTTGCCAAGCAGTCGGACTTGAGACCGGAACCGCATCCGCCGATTACATCCAGCTTTGGCATGGAGACGCAAATCTCCTTCGCGAGAGTTTGGAAGCCGTTCAACAAACCGCTGCTGTGATTCTCGGGGGCATTGCCCCCGAGCCAGCGGCGGTTGCCGCTTAACCAACACAAAACCCTAATTCACGAACACAACTGTGCAGGTCGTCATGCCCAAGCTGTGACGGCCACACCCCAACCACTACCAAGGAACAAAAACAATGAAAAGGAGAATAGTCATGCAAGACGCGCAGAACACTGCAATCAGTAACGAATATCGAAGCGTTCCCATCGGCATATTGGTGGAGTCCGCTACCAACCCGCGCAAGCGATTCGATGAAAAGAACCTCGAAGAACTTGCCGCCAGCATGAGAGCGCAAGGGATTCTGGCCCCTCTTCTGGTGCGCGAACTGGAGGAAAGCAAGTACGAAGTTGTCGCCGGGGCACGTCGCCTGAGAGCGGCGAAACTGGCGGAACTCGAAACCCTTCCCGTCCGCGTCGTCAAGCTGACGGATGCGGAGGCAATCGAGGCACAGTGCGTTGAGAACCTGCAACGCGAAGACATCCACCCGCTTGAGGAAGCTCTGGGTTTCAAGTCACTCTTGGAACTCGGAGAGCCTGTCTATACCGTCGCGAGTATCGCGTCACGCTCTGGAAAAAGCGAGGCGTACATCTACGGTCGTATTCGATTGGCTGACCTCATCCCGCCCGTGGCCGAGGCATTCCTGAAAGACCAGATCACTATCGGCCACGCTTTGCTGATCGCCAAGCTTCCGGCTTCGCAACAGCAGGAGGCGTTCTCGGCTGCCTTTCGCGGCTTGTGGACAAGCGAGGGCAACAGCCAAGTCCTGATTCCAGTGCGGGAGTTGGCCGCGTGGATCGAATCGAACATCTTGCTCCAACTGGCGTCTGCGCCGTTTGACAAGCAGGATGAGACACTCGTTCCCGAAGCAGGTTCGTGCGCCAACTGTCCGAAGCGAACCGGCTTCAACAAGCTACTCTTCCCGGACGTGCGTAAGGATTCCTGCACTTCGCCGGACTGTTTCCGGGCCAAGATCGACGCTTCCGTGAGAAAGACTCTGGAAACCAAGCCGCAGCTAATCCAGATTTCGGCGGCGTGGAATACCCGCGAGGGTGCTCCCTTGGGACGGAATCAGTATGTGGAGTTGGAGATCAAAAAGCCGAAGGCAAAAGGCGCAAGCACCAAGCTGTCGGCTTGCCAGAAGCCGTGCGAGAAGATGGCTGAGGCCATCGTCATGGACGGCGGTAAGCGCGGACAGGTCGTCAAGGTTTGTGCCGATCCGACCTGCCGCGTTCACCATCCCAACACGCCCTCTCCGCAGCAAGTTGAGCGGGAACGGGCAGAGGAGCGGAAGCGGATCGAGAAAGAGAAACTGGCGATTACGACTCGCCATCGTATCTTGGCCACGATCCTCCAACGCGCATCGGCTCCCTTAAAGAAGGCCGACTTGCTGGCGGTTGCCGAGTACCTGATCGGCCACCTTTCCTACAGCCAGGTCCCGACTCTGGCGAAGCGCCACAAGGTAGAGGCGAAGAAGGACTCTGCGTCCGCACAGGAGCTTCTGGCCAAGCAAGTCAGCAAATATGACGATGCCGAACTCTGCAAGCTCCTTCTGGAAATCAGCCTTCTGGATTCGGCGTATCAGCGATCCACCGCAAGCAGCGACGACGTTCTCATGGACGTCGCCAAACGCTACCGCGTAGATACTGAGAAACTCCAAAAGGCCGTGGCATTGGAACTTGCTACGAAACGAGAAAAAAAGACGAAAGGCAAAGCAAAGCCGAAGAGCCGCACGGCGACGACGTAGATCAATCGCATTCAGTTTCGGGCGGAGTGCTAATTAGGGCAAGAATTTACTTGACTCGCCCACCTGTTTTTGATACATTTCAGTCATGGAACACGAACCTAAGAGCCTTCAAGAAGCGATTGTTTACTTCGCGAATCCGGACAACTGCATTGACTACGTTGCT
>Ga0302181_10000133_pt1 | contig 69631 bp, 64 predicted proteins | sample I_Palsa_E3_3_FD_198786 | JGI IMG/M metagenome (GOLD analysis project Ga0302181, IMG submission 198786) | Peat permafrost microbial communities from Stordalen Mire near Abisko, Sweden - I_Palsa_E3_3 | ecosystem: Environmental > Terrestrial > Soil > Palsa > Peat permafrost | place: Sweden...
GTCCGCCGCCGTCTACCAGTCCCGCCTCGGCAGCGCGCTGGCCACGGCGCACGTGCCCGGCGCCGTGACCCACGCCGCGACCGGCTCGGTGGCGGCGGCCGACCTGACCGGCGCCCGCCTCGGCGGCGTGCCCGGCAGCGAGCTGATCTCCGCCGCGCACTCGGCCTTCGTCACCTCGATGGCGCTGGGCATCCGGGTCGCCGCCGGTGTCGCGCTGGTCAGCGCCGTCGCCGCGGTGTTCGCGTTCGCCCCGCGCCGCCCTCGCCGGGTCGGGGCCGCCGCCGCACCGGTGCAGCCCGCCGAAGCCTGATCTTCCCGCTTAATGGGACGCCACGCAGGGTCATCCCCTGCGAGGCGTCCCATTCGGTGGGCCGGCTGTTCACCGCCAGCCGTACGCCACCTGGGGGTTCGCCATGGCCCGGGGCCGGCCGGGTTGACCGCCGGCCCGCGGGGTAGGTTCAGCTGCCATCGGCCCGGGGTAGCCGGGCCGCGGAGCAGCCTGCGACATGGTGGGGACAAGAAGGGAAGTCAACGGATGATTCCGGACAACGACGTCGGCGGCCCGCTGCTGGCGGCGGCCACCCGCGAACTGGAGGCGGCCATCCACGACGCGCGGGTCGCCTTCGACTGCATCGGCCTCGGTGAGCTGGACCGGGCGCACACCGCCGCAGTGACGGCCCGGACCGCGATCGACGCCGCGGTGACCGCCGTGCAGGCGGCGCTGGCGCAGACCGCCCGCGAGCCGGCCGGCCGCGAAAGCTGACTCCAGCGGGGGAGAGCATGGCCAAGAACCTCAACAAGGATGATCAGGTCACCTGGCGGTCGCACGGCAGCGAAGCCACCGGTGCGGTGGAGAAGAAGATCACCGAGGACACCGAGGCGGCCGGGCGGACGGTGCGGGCCGCCGAGGATGACCCGCAGTACCTGGTCAGGAGCGACAAGAGCGGCGGGGAAGCAGTGTACAAGGCATCCGCGTTGAAGAAGCACGGCACGTGAGCCGCAAGTCCCGGGCCCGCCGCGCCGGTACGGGCTCCTGAACCCGGAGTCCTCGACCTGCGGAAGAAGTGAGCTGCGATGCGGTACCTGGACATCGAGGTAGCCCCGAAGATCTCCAAGATCGGCCTGGGCACGTGGCAGTTCGGCGCCCGGGAGTGGGGCTACGGCGAGGGCTATGACAGCCAGGCGGCCCAGCAGATCGTCCACCGGGCGATCGACCTGGGCGTCACCTTGTTCGACACGGCCGAGATTTACGGCTTCGGGCGCAGCGAGCGGATCCTGGGCGAGGCGCTTGGCGAGCGCCGGGCATCGGTGTTCCTGGCCACGAAGCTCTTCCCGCTCATCCCGGTGGCGCCTGTGGTGGAGCAGCGCGCGGTGGCCAGCGCTAACCGGCTCGGTACCCGCCTGCTGGACCTGTACCAGGTGCACCAGCCCAACCCGGTGGTCCGCGACGGCACGATCATGCGTGGCATGAACGCGCTGCAGCGTGTCGGCCTGGTCGGCGAGGTCGGGGTCAGTAACTACTCGCTAGAGCGCTGGCAGGCCGCCGAGGACGCGCTGGGCCACCGGGTGCTGAGCAACCAGGTCCAGTACAGCCTGGCCAACCGCGCCCCGGAAGACGAACTGCTCCCGTACGCCGCCTCGCACGGCCGGATCATCATCGCCTACAGCCCGCTGGCCCAGGGCCTGCTGTCCGGCCGGTACGACCGGTCCAGCCGGCCCGCCAACCGGGTCCGGTCCGGCAACCCGCTGTTCCTGCCCGAGAACCTCGATCGGGCCGGCGAGCTGATCGGTGTGCTCCGGGAAGTGGCGGACGCACACTCGGCCACCCCGGCCCAGATCGCGCTGGCCTGGGTCATCCGGCACCCGGCCGTCACCGCGATCCCCGGCGCGTCCAGCGTCGAGCAGCTCGAGAGTAACGTGGCCGCGGCCGAGATCGATCTGGCCGACGACGAATACGAGACGCTGAACGCCGTTTCGGGCCGGTTCCAGCCGGTCACGGGGCGGGCTGCGATCCCTAAAATGCTGCGGGCCCGGCTCCGCCGCTGAGCGGCTTCCTCTGGCAGAATGGGAGCTGATGAGCAGCTCTGAATCTTCTCGATACCCTGTGACCGTCACCCAGCTGCCGGTTACCCGTTGCCAGATCTGCCGGCGCACGGTGGCCTACCGGCCCGGCCAGGCGGGAGCGGCGAGCGCCGCCCTCACCGAGCACTACCGCCGCGCGCACCCAGAGGCCCTTGGCGCTGACTCCGGTAAGTAAGGCCGCTTTGCTGGGCTCGCTGCGCATCGATGCGGTGAGTTACGACCATCCGGACGCGGCCCGGCTGATCGAAGAGGTCCAGCAGGCGTACGTGGTCCGCTACGGCGGCCGGGACGACAGCCCGGTCGACCCGGCCGAGTTCGCGCCGCCGGGTGGCCTTTTCCTGGTCGGCTATCTGGGCGGCATCGGCGTGGTGTGCGGCGGCTGGCGGGCGCACGGCGCCGACGCCAGCACTGGCGTCGGCACTGACGCGGAGATCAAGCGGATGTACGTCACGCCCGTCGCGCGCGGCCGCGGGCTGGCCCGGCGGATACTCACCGAGCTGGAGCGCACGGCCCGCGCCGCGGGGTATCACCGGGTGATCCTGGAGACGGGCAGCAAGCAGCCGGAGGCGGTCGGGCTGTACCGTTCGTCCGGCTACACCGAGATCCCCGCCTTCGGCTACTACGCCGGCTCGCCGCACAGCATGCACTTCGCCAAGGTGCTGGACGCGGGCCAGAGCCACGGCTGAGCCCGGCGGCGACCGCGCCATCCCGCAGGCGCCATCCTGCAGGCGCCGTCCCGCAGGCGCACCCGCCCGGTCGGCGCCGTTGTCGCGCAGGCGCCGCGCGGCCCCGGCCTACGATGTAACGATGGCCGAAAGCAGGTGCCCATGAGCGCGGAGCGCGGGCGGCCGCTGCGTAGCGACGCCGCGGCCAACCGCGACCGGCTCCTCGCCGCCGCGACCGCCGCAGTCAAGCGCGACGGCGAGAAGGTCCCGATGGCCACGGTGGCCGCCGAGGCCCGCGTCGGGGTCGGCACGCTGTACCGGCACTACCCCACTCGCGGGGCCCTGCTGTCGGCGCTGGAAACCAAGTCCTACGAGCTGGTCCTGTCCGCCGCCCGCCGTGCCGCCGATAGCCCGGGGCCCGCGCTCACCGCGCTGCAGGACTTCCTGGACCACACGATCCGCCGCCGCGACGAGCTGATCCTGCCGCTGCACGGCGGCCCGGTCACTATGGACCCGCACACCGTCGCGCTGCGCGATGCGATCAGCCGGGCCCTCGACCGGGTGCTGGCCCGGGGCCAGGCCGAGGGCACCATCGCGCCCGACATCACCTCTGGCGACATCATCATCATGGGTGCGCTGCTCGCTCACCCGCTCCCGCACGCCCCCAACTGGGACCAGACCGCCCGCCGCGCGGCCCGCATCTACCTCGTCGGCCTGGCCCCCGGCCGCGCCTCCGACCTGCCCGGCGCCGGCCTGACCCGCGCCGACCTGGAAGCCGGCTTCTCTGCCGCCCCCACCCGCTGAGCCACCCCGCACCCGCTGAGGCGATCCAGCACGTCTCTAACACCCGATGGCGCCACCACAGCTGCTCCTGCCGGGGTGATGGCGCCATCACCCGGGTAGGAAGGCCATTGGCGGGCGAAGGCGCCGTTGCCGACCACGCGTTCCGGCATCAGCCGCCGAACGGGCCGCGCAGGGGCTCGATCCAGGCCAGATGGCCGTCCACCACGGCGAGCAGGTGCTCCGCGCCATCCGGGTCCCGCAGCGAGAGGGCGGCGCCGTGCCGGGCGGGCTGCGGCCGGGGATCCGGCTTGGGGGCGCCTTCGACCGACAGCCACCACAGCGGCCCGGTCGCGCCCAGGGACCTGATCGCGGCGTCGAAGGCGTTCCGCCGGTCCCGTGGTACGTGCAGCCGGGTCGCGGCGTGGAAGACCACCCGGGTCTGGCCCGGCGGCAGCTCCCCGGCCAGCCGCGGCAGCACGTCGACGGCGTCCCCCGCCCAGATCGCCGGCGGGTCCGCCGCCACCTCCGCCATGGCCCGCCGCAGCAGCGTCCGCTGGTGGTGGTTCTCCGGCCACACCAGCGCCTCCAGCCAATCGCGGGCGCCCGGGTCGCGGACGTCGATGGGGCTGAGGTCGATCCCGCGCACGCTGCCGACCCTGGGCTGCATATCGAGGTCCGGGGGCGGCGTGCCGCCGTAGACGTCCGCGGCGAGCTGGACGGGGGAGTCCGCGGCCCCGTACGTCCGCCCACTCAGCTGGTATCCGTACCGGTCGAAACGCAGGTTAAGGCCGGCGCTGGTGCCGACCTCGATGAGGTGCACGGGCCCGGCCACGGCCGGGGCGATCATGCTCAGCCCGAGCCGTAGCGCGAGCGCGCGCTGCACGTGGTTGGTCTGGACGAGCCGGGTGCTGATGATCGCGTCCAGTTCCGGCGCGAACATCTTCCCGAACGAGACCAGCGCCGGGCCGGCCTCATCAGCAGGCAGCGCCCGGTCGCCGGCCACCGAGGGGTAATAGCGGGCCAGTGGGTGACCGGCGCCGCGGCGCAGCAGCAGGTGCACCGCACCGAAGAACAGGAACGTCGGGTACTGCCCCGGGCGCCCGCGTGCGGCCAGATCGAGGAGCTGGTCGGTGCGCACGACGGTCCGGCTGAGCGCGCGGTACAGCGGCGAGGTGGTGAATTCGGCGGGGTCCTCGAACGCCTTCCGCACGGAGCCCCGATCCACACGCCGAGCCTAGCTCCGTGGCGCCATCGCCGACCACGAAGAGGATCAGGCCGGGCAGGCGGTCCAGGTGACCGGCAGCGGCAATTCCGCCCGCACGTGCGGGCCGCCCTGGCCGGCATCCGGCGGCGGCGACTGCACGATCACGCTGGGCGTGCTGGCCGGCGTGCAGCGCCACGCTCCCGACGCCGGCCTGCTGTATTTCGACGGGGACGCCGACCTGGCCACCCCGGCCACGACCTCCAGCGGGGTCCTGGACGCGATGGGGGCGGCCCATCTGCTCGGGCTGGCCGACAACCCGCTGGCCCGGCTAGGCCCGCACTTTCCGATGTTGCCCAGCTCCCGGCTGGTTCAGTTCGGCTACGACGAGACCGATCTCGATTCGGACCCGGCCGGTGCGCTGCAGGCGGCCGGGGGCCTGATCCGGTTCACCGGCCCGCAGGTGCGCGCGGATCCGGCTGGTTGCGCGGCCCGGGCCGTGGCCGCCCTCGCCGGGGCCGCCGACGGCGTGGTGGTCCACTTCGACGTCGACGCGGTGGACTCAGCCGACCTGCCACTGGCCAACTTCCCGCACTACGGGCTGGGTGTGCCGCTGGCCGTGGCGGCGGGGGTGCTGCCCGTCTTCTATCGGATGCCCCGGCTTCTGGCGGCCGTCTTCACCGAGGTGATTCCCAGCTACGAGCCGTCCGGCGCCGCCCTGGCCCGGTACGTCGACGCGACAGCCGGTGCCCTCGCCGCGGCCCTGGCCAGCCGCGCCGACTTGCCGGGTTAGGGAGGGCTGCCATGGCGATCCGGCTCGGCAGCACCGTGATCAACTGCGCGGACACTCTGCGCTAAGCCTGACCTGGGGCGCTAGTCAAGGACAGCAACCCCGCCGGATGAAGCCCGCGCCCGCAGCGGAGCGGCCGCTGTGGTTCGCTTGAGCTATGTCAACGGCTCCCACATTCCGCTCCCGGCTCGTCGCCCGTGAGACCCTGTTCGGCGCCTGGTCGGCGGTTCCCTCCCCGCTCAGCGTGCGGCTCCTAGCGGCCGCGGGCCTCGACTACGTGGTCATCGACCTGCAGCACGGCGGGGCGGCCGAGCACGATCTGCCCGCCCTGACCACGGCGATCCGGCTGGCCGGCGCGACCCCCGTCGGCCGGGTCCGGCACGCGCACCCGGCCGACATCGGGCGGGCGCTCGACCTGGGCTGCGAGGGCGTCATCGTGCCGAACGTCGATTCGGCCGCTCAGGCCCGCGACGTGGCCGGGGCCTGCCGTTACCCGCCGGCCGGGTACCGCTCCGTCGGCGGCGTGCTGGCCGCGGTCGAGCCGTTCTGCATCGTGATGGTCGAGTCTGTCGCAGCGGTCGAGGAACTCGACGCGACGCTGAAGGTGGCCGGCGTCGATGGCATCTACGTCGGGCCCCGCGACCTGTCGTACGCGCTGGGCTGCGAACTGAATCCGCGCGACCCGGTGCTGCGGCCGGCCCTGGAGCGGATCTGGGCCGGGTGTGCCGCCGCCGGCAAACCGGTCGGTGTGCACGCCACCGACGGGGCGACGGCGCGGTTGTACCTCGACGGCGGCTGCAGCCTCATCACGGTCGCCTCGGACGGCACCGCCATCGCCCGCGGGGCCGCGGCCGAGTTCACGGCCGCGCGAAACTGATCGCAGCGCGCATCGGCGTGGCTTTCCCGCAGCTGCCGCGGGAAAGCCACGCCGATCATGGACACGCCCCGGGGGCGGGGTGGGTCAGCGCAGCGCGGCGATGTCCGGGGCGCCGAGGCGGGCCGCTTCGGCCGTGTCGTCGTCGGGCTTGGTCTGGGAGTCGCGTTCGGCGCGCACCCGGGCCAGGTAGTGCTCGACCTCCCGTTTGGTCTGCTCCTCGTCCCAGCCCAGCGGGCCGGCCATGAGCTCCGCCACGGTGGGGGCGGCGGCCACCCCGCGGTCCCAGGACTCGATCGAGATCCGGGTCCGCCGGGCCAGCACGTCGTCCAGGTGCTGAGCACCCTCGTGTGTCACCGCGTAGACCGCCTCGACCTGCATGTAGTCATCCGCGCCCGGCAGCGGCTCGGACAGCCCCGGATCCTCGCGGATCATGGCCAGCAGGTCGTGTATGCAGGACCCGTAGCGGTTGAGCAGATGCTCGACGCGGGCCGGGTGGATCCCGGCCTCGGCGGCCAGTGACCGGCGCTGATTCCACAGCGCCCGGTAACCGTCCGCGCCGAGCAGCGGGATCCGATCGGTGATCGATTCCGGGACGCGCGCGTCCAGCCCGAAGACCGCTTCGTCGACGGCGTCCTTGCCCATCACCCGGTAGGTGGTGTACTTGCCGCCCGCCACCACGACGAGGCCGGGGACCGGATGGCCGACCAGGTGCTCGCGGGACAGCTTGGAGGTCGACTCGGACTCGCCGCTCAGCAGCGGCCGCAGGCCGGCGTAGACACCCTCCACGTCCTCCCGGGTGAGCGGCGACCTGAGCACCGAGTTGACGTGCTCGAGCAGGTAGTCGATGTCGGTGGAACTGGCTGCCGGGTGGGCCTTCTCCAGCGTCCAGTCGGTGTCGGTGGTGCCGATGATCCAGTGCCGTCCCCAGGGGATGACGAACAGCACGCTCTTCTCGGTCCGCAGGATGATCCCGGTGGTGGACTGCAGCCGGTCCCGGGGCACCACGAGGTGAATGCCCTTCGACGCGCGCACGTGGAACTGCCCGCGGGTGTCCGCGAGGGACTGGGTGTCGTCGGTCCAGACCCCGGTCGCGTTGATCACCTGCTTGGCGCGCACCTCGAAGGTCCGCCCGGTTTCCAGGTCCACCAGCGCGGCGCCGGTGACCCGCTCGCCCTGCCGCAGGAAGCCGGTGACCTGGGTATGGCTGGCGGCGAGCGCGCCGTAGGAGACGGCGGTGCGCACCACGGTCAGTGTGTGCCGGGCGTCGTCCACCTGCGCGTCCGAGTACTGAATCGCGCCGGTGAGGGCGTCGCTGCGCAGGGCCGGCGTTTCGCGCAGCGCTTGCTTGCGGGTCAGGTGCCGGTGATGTTTCAGCCCGCGGGAGGTGCCGGAAGTGATCGCCATCGCGTCGTACAGCGCGATGCCGCTGCCCACGTAGGGGCGTTCCCAGTGTTTCCGCAGCGGGTACAGGAACCGCACCGGGTGCACGAGATGCGGGGCGATCAGGTCGAGCAGCAGGCCGCGCTCGTGCAGGGCCTCGCGGACCAGGCCGAAGTCAAACATCTCCAGGTAGCGCAGACCGCCGTGGATCAGCTTGCTCGACCGGCTCGATGTGCCGCTCGCCCAGTCCCGCGCTTCGACGATCGCCGTGGTCAGCCCGCGGGTCACCGCGTCGAGCGCGGAGCCCGCCCCGACTACCCCGCCGCCCACTACGAGGACGTCCACCTCATCCCGGGTCATCTGGTCGATCATGCGTTCCCGGTTTGCCGGGGACAGTTCCGCCGTCATCAGATCAGCGCCCTTCCTTAGCTCAGCAGGCTTGATCACACCTCCAGACTAGATAAGATCACCGCCGCTGCCCATGCCTGGGCTGGATTGATCACTTTCCGAGCAGCGAAAATCACTGCCCGAGCTGCGCCAATTACTATCCAAACAGGGCGAATCACCCTCCGGGCGGGGCGGATCGCCGTCCGGAAGCCGGTCTTCCGGGCGCCGGCCTGCGGGGAAGTTTCCGCCCGCCTGCCCGGTTGTGGCCGGTAGGGACGGCGGTTCCCGTGCAGGCGCGCGGAACCAGGACTGGGTAAGCGGGTGGTCCCCATGAAACTTCCCCGTCAGCAGATCGTCAGGGCGTTTCGCCGCGCCGGGCTGCCGGAGCTCGCCGAGGCGGCTCTGAAAACTCTCCCCGAAACGGTCGACGCCAAAGTCCTCGACCAGTTCTGCGCCGCCTACGGCATATCCAGGGCCTCGCTGGTCGAGCGCATGGGCGGCAGCCCCTGAGAACCGCGGTCAGCGGCGGGAGGTGCTGACCCGTGAGACCGTGCGCGCCGACGGCGTGCGTGGCAGTCTTTCTGGGTGGGCGGCCCGCAGGCTGGCGATCGCCGCCGCGAGGAGGGAGACCGCGATGGCGCCGCGGGTGGACAGTGAGCTGTTGCTGGTCGGGAGCCTGCCAGCGGACTCGACCGATTCGGCGCTGCGCCAGGCCGCCGGGTTCTTCGGTGACCTGGTGTTTGCGCTGCCGGACGGCGAGACCGGCCCGCGGGCGGGGTGGGTCAGCTATGAGCGGGAGCGGCTCGTCCGGCCGAACCCGGGTGTGGTCGTGCTGCAGGAGACGGAGTCGCCGACCGGACTGCCGCGGCATGCGTACGAAACCCCGGTGTTCGGCATCCGCGCCGGTGTCACCGGGCTGCACTGGGATTCCTGGCCGCGCATCGATGACGCGATCGCCTCCTACCAGGTGTTCAGTGCGCTGCGCCAGGACGGAGTGATCCCCGCCCAGCTGCGCTTCCAGGTGGGCCTCCCGTTCCCGTCCAGCGCGCTGAACGCGTTCAAGGCCGACTTCGCCGCCGACTACCCGGTCGCGGAGCGGGCGTTCGAGGACCTGGTCGCCCGCGAGCTTGAGCGGCTGACCGCGGCTATCCCGCCCGGTGATCTGGCCATCCAGTGGGACATGGCGTACGAGACCCAGGACCTGGAGGGCGTGCTCGCGTGGACGCCGGAAGGCGCCTGGGAGCGGTTCGCCGGGCCGGTCACCCGGCTGACCAGGCTGATCCCGGCGGAGGTCCTGGTCGGCTACCACCTGTGCTACGGGACGTTCCCGGAGTGGCCGATGTACGAGGCGCGGGATATGGCCCTGCTGGTCCGCATGGCGAACTTCGCGGTCGCGAACTCCGGGCGCACCGTGGACTGGCTGCACCTGGCTGGGCCACGGTACCTGCGCAGCGAGGACCGCAGCTTCTTCCGCCCGCTGGCCGACCTGGAGCCGGGCGACGCCCGCGTCTTCCTGGGCATCGTGCTGCCGATCGACGGGGCCGCGGGGCTACGGCGCAGGCACGCCACGGCGTCGCGCTACCTGTCCGGCTTCGGCGTGGCGATGTACTGCGGGTTCGGCCGCCAGCCCGGCGCGGACGGCACCGAGACCATGCGGGAGCACGCCCGGGTGGTCCGTACCATCCAGGGTGCCGGATGACCGTGACCGCTGGAACCCAGGCGCGACTTGAACCGCAGCACTGGGCGCCGGGGGTCATCCTGCTGTGCAGGACGAGGTGCCCGGGGGCCGGTGATGGCCTGCGCGGCCCGGATTCAGGCCCAGCGCTGAACCGCCGGCCGGCCCAGGCCTCACTATGATCACGAACATGGGGTTCCGCGGCTGGCCCACCGAGGCGATCGACTTCTACGACGGGCTGGAAGAAGACAACTCAAAGTCCTACTGGCAGGCCCACAAAGCCGCCTATGAACGGGCCGTGCTGCGCCCAATGGAAGAGCTGCTGGACGACCTGGCGGCCCAGTACGGGCCGGGCCGTATATTCCGGCCATACCGGGACGTGCGCTTCAGCGCGGACAAGTCTCCCTACAAGACCGCTATCGGTGCGACGCTTGGCGGGGCAGGGTACATCCGGCTGTCGGCGGCGGGCCTGGCCGCGGGCTGGGGAACATACATGATGAGCGCCGACCAGCTTCAGCGCTACCGCCAGGCGGTGGACGCCGAACCGTCCGGGCCGGACCTGGTGCAGCGGGTGGCCGCCATCCGGGACGCCGGCATCGAGGTCACCGCCCACGACCGGGTCAAGACCGCGCCCCGCGGCTATCCCAAGGATCATCCCCGGATCGACCTGCTGTGCCTGAAGGGGCTCGTCGCCTGGCGGGAGTGGCCGGCCGGCAAGTGGCTGGCCACGACGCAGGCCAAGGTGCGCCTGCTGGAATTCCTCGCCCAGGCCGGGCCCCTTGACGAATGGCTGGCCGCGCACGTCGGCCCGAGCCGGACAGCGTAACGTTGCGGCGCGCCGGGCCGCGCAACCGGCCAAGTTGATGATCGTTCTTAACAGGCCCCGCAGCGAGGTCATACGCCCGGTGCCCCGGCCGCGCCGGGGCTTGTCTGAGTACCGCTAACGCGGGCGCCGCCCGTTCGGTTCGTGGTCACCGATCCCGGGCCGGCCTCTCCGATTTTCAGGTACAGCGACTTGGTCACGGGGGTGAGCGCCTGTCGCGACCATTCTGATCGCAGTGCGGGCGCGTCGAGCGCCGCGAGGTCGTTGAGCAGCATCCCGAACGCGATGAAGCTCTTGACCTGGACCGGCTCCAGCCCGCTCACCTCGGCCACCCGCGTCCACAGCCTGCCGAACGCGGCCCGGACCGCTCGCTTGACGTGCGGATCGCCGCAGGCCGCGAAGCCCTGCATCTGCAGCAGGAGCCGTTCCCGGTCGCGGAGCAGGTTCTTGTACTCCGCACCCATGAGGGCCAGCGCGTCGACGCCGATGGCGTCACCCGCCGCGACCACCATCCCGTCGGTCATCGCGTCGAATGCGTCGGTCACGACCTCAATGAACAAAGACCGCTTGGTGCCGAACAACCGGAAGACGTACGCCTCGCTGATGTCAATCGTGCGCGCGATCGTCTCCACCGAGGTGCCGTGCAGTCCCGCGGTCGCGAACGCGGCCGCCGCCGCGGCGCGTATCTGGGTCCGCCGCTGCTCGGCGGTGCTGCGAACCATCAACGATGCCTCCCTTGTGAGCGCTTCCTCACATTAGCTGGCCGCGACGGGCGAAGTCGACATAGCTTTGTAAGCAACAGCTCACAACAGTGAGCTGAGTTACTGCTTACACGGCTCTCTTCGCCGGCCGCATCGACGTCATCGGCGATCCGGGCCGCGCCGAGCGCGGCCTGGCCGGCCCGCCCCTGAAGGTGTGCTACTGGGCAGGCGCGCTTCCCCGTCCCCGTGCCGGACGGCGTAGCCGGGCTCCATAATGTCGGGGAATCCCCGATCAAGGAGGCCCTCGTGAGCATCATCGATGCCTACCTGGACGTGGCAGGCCAGGCCGTGGCGATGCTGCGGAAGCCGGAAGTCGCCGCGGCCTGGGAGCAACCCAGCGCGCTGGCGGAGATGACGGTCGGCGCCCTGGCCGGCCACCTCGCCTACCAGATCTTCAGCGTGGGCTCGGCGCTGAACGAGCCCGCGTCCGGCGAGGCGCCGATTCCGCTGCTGGAGCACTACGCACGGGCCAAGTGGCTCGGCGCGCCGCTGGACGGGGAGGCCAACGCGGGAATCCGGGCGCGGGGGGAGACCATCGCGGCCGAGGGCAGTCAGCCGCTGCGGGAGCGTGCCGCCGCCGCGCTCGCTGAGCAGCAGACGGAGCTTCCGGCCCGCTCGGCCGGCCAGCCGGTGTACCTCCCGCAGACAGGCTGGGCGCTGAGTCTCGGCGACTTCCTCGTCACCCGGATGCTGGAGCTCGCCGTGCACCAGGACGATCTGGCCGTCAGCGTCGGGCTGGCCACGCCAGATCTCCCGGACCCCGCTTTCGACCCCGTGCTGGTCCTCCTGGCCAGGCTCGCCGCCCGGCGGCACGGTCAGGCGGCGCTGCTGCGGGCGCTGGCCCGGGCGGAGCGGGCCCCGGCGGCGATCAACGCGATCTGAGTCACAGGCGCAGCAGCCGCTCGGTGTTCCGGTGCGCGATCTTCTCCTTCCAGGGCGATGATCTTCATCCTGGTCTCCTTCAGGACGGCGGGCTCAGGCGGTGCAGCAGGGGAGCGGAGCGGTAGCTCACCAGCTGCCGCATCACCAGGGCGGTCTCGGTGCGTTCGACGCCGGGGGTGGCGAGGAGCTGGCCGGCGATCCGGTACAGGTCATCGGCGTCGTGGGCCGCCACGCGCACGAGCAGATCCGCGGCCCCGCTCAGCCCGAACACCTCGAGCACCTCGGGGATGCCGGCGAGGGCCGCCGCCACCTCGTCGAGCAGTTGCTGCGTCACGGTCACCGTGATGAACGCGGTCAGCGCGTACCCCAGCGCGGCGGGGTCGATCCGGCGCTCGAAGCTGGCCAGCACTCCCTGCTTCTCGAAGCGGGCCAGCCTGGCCTGCACCGTGTTGCGGGCCAGGCCGACCTGCCCGGCCAGGGCCATGACCGGCGCCCGCGGGTCGCGGATCAGCGCCAGCAGCAGGCGCGCGTCGGTGCCGTCCACCTTGCGATCTGGCATTCTGCTCGCCTCCTGGCGTGGCCAACGTTCGTAGATAGAGCATATTGCTTAACGATCTTTATGCGGGTTGCGCAGATGGACGGGCTCGTATTCTATGGGAGATCAGAACGCCTGTTATAACACGAATTACTGAGAGCTGATGCAATGCCGATCGCCGCGCCGAACCAGTCCCAGCAGGCCGACGGACCCGGGGCAGGCCGTCCCGGGGTGCTTCGCGCGGTCGAGGACCGGGTGCTCTGGCTGTCGACGGCGATCGTCGACCACGCCAACCGGGTTCGCCCGAACCCGTCGGGCCTGAAGGTCGGCGGGCACCAGGCCTCGAGCGCGTCGATGGTCTCGATCATGACTTCGTTGTGGTTCGTGCACCTGCGGGCGGGCGACCGGGTTTCGGTCAAGCCGCACGCCTCGCCGGTGCTGCATGCGATCAATTACCTGCTCGGTAGCCTCGACGGGTCGTACCTGACAACGTTGCGGGCGTTCGGCGGTCTGCAGTCCTATCCCAGCCGGTCCAAGGATCCCGATCCTGTCGACTACTCCACCGGGTCCGTCGGCATCGGGGCAACCGCCCCCATCTGGGGGGCGCTGGCGCGCCGCTACGTGGCCGGTCACTTCGGCGGCGCCGCGGGCGGGCGGCAGTACTCGCTGCTCGGCGACGCTGAGCTGGACGAAGGGGCCTGCTGGGAGGCGATCTGTGACCCGATGGTCGCCGAGCTGGGCGAGGTGGTGTGGATCGTTGACCTCAACCGCCAGTCGCTGGACCGGGTGGTCCCCAGCATCGGCGTGACCCGGCTACAGGGCATGTTCGACGCGGCGGGCTGGCAGGTCCTCACCGTCAAGTACGGCCAGCTGCTGGAGGATCTGTTCGGTCGGCCCGGCGGCCGGCAGCTGCGTGAGCGCATCGACCAGATGAGCAACCCGGAGTACCAGCGGCTGCTGCGCTGCCCGGCCGCCGAGCTGCGCACCCGGCTGCCCGGCGACGGGCCGGACGCTGAGCCGGTCCGCGCGCTGCTCGAGACCGTCGACGACGACACGCTGCACGCCGCCCTCCGTAACCTGGGCGGGCACGATCACCGGGCGCTGGCCGGCGCGTTCGCGGCGATCGACGACACCCGGCCCACGGTGATCTTCGCCTACACGGTGAAGGGGTACGGGCTGGCCACCGAAGGCCACCCGCAGAACCATTCCGCGCTGCTCACGGCCCAGCAGCTGACCGACCTGGCCGCCCGGACCGGCGCGGACCCGGAGAACCCCTGGCGCGGCTTCGCGGACGGTACCCCGGAGGCGGCCTTGTGCGCGGCGACCGCGCAGCGGCTCCGGCGGGAGCCGGCTCCGGGGGCCGAGCCGCCTGCGGTACCCGCTGATCTGGGCCGCACCCCGGCCGGCGTGGCCACCACGCAAGCGGCGCTGGGCCGCGCCCTGCTGGACGTGAACCGCGAGGCCCCCGACGTGGGAGCCAGGATCGTGACCGTCAGCCCGGACGTGAGCTCCAGCACCAACCTGGCCGGCTGGGTCAACAAGGTGGGCGTCTGGTCGCACGCTGAGCGGGCCGACTGGTTCGCCGACGACACCGAAACGATCCTGCACTGGCGCGAGCAGCCCAGCGGCCGGCACATCGAGCTGGGCATCGCCGAAACGAACCTGGTGGGGGTGCTCGGTGAGCTGGGCGCGACCTGGAGCCGGCTGGGCCAGCCGCTGCTCCCGGTCGGCGTGCTCTATGACCCGTTCGTCGGGCGCGCCCTGGAGCCGTGGTCGTTCGGCATCTACGCGGGCGGGCAGTCCATTCTCGTTGGCACTCCGTCCGGCGTCAGCCTCGCCCCCGAAGGCGGCGCCCACCAGTCCGTCACGACCCCGTCGATCGGCCTGGAGCAGCCGGGCTGCCTGAGCTACGAGCCCGCGTTCGCGATCGACACCGAGTGGGTCCTGCTGGCCTCGCTCGCGCAGCTCGGGCGGCCGGGCGGCCAGTCGGCCTACCTGCGGCTGTCCACCCGCCCGGTCGACCAGGCCCTCGCTTCGGTGCCGGCCGATCCGGCCGCTCGCGACCGGCGGCGGTGCAACGTCGTGGCCGGGGCCTATCTGCTCCGGCGGCACGAGCGCCCGGCCCTGACGATCTGCGGGATGGGGGCGCTGATCCCGGCGGCGCTGGCGGCCGCCGAGCGCCTGGACACGATGGGATTCGGCGCCGACGTGGTCTGCGTGACCAGCCCCGATCTGCTGTTCCGTGCCGTGCAGGCCCGGCGCGGGCTGACGGCCGCGCCGGACTGGATCCTGGATACGGTCTTCAGCGCCGACCGCGCCGCACCGATGGTCACGGTACTGGACGGGCACCCGCACACGCTGGCGTTCCTGGCCGGCATCAACCAGGTGCCCGCCGCGCACCTGGGCGTGACGGCCTTCGGCCAGGCTGGCGACATCGACAGCGTCTACCGGTACCACCACATCGACGCCGACTCGGTGCTTGGCGCGGCGCTGGACCTGGTCGACTGACGCGGGCGGTCAGCCCGGCTGCGCCCCTCTATGCCGTTTGGGGGCCTTTACCGCTGGGCCCAGTGCGCTCAGCGCGATCTGCTCGTTGTGGTCGAGATGGGTGAAGACGGCCTGCCCGGCGGCCTCCGGGTCACGCTGGCGGAAGACCGCGACCAGATCCTCGTGCGCGTGCCGGCGGCGGACGTGCTCATTCGGGTCCGGGTCAAGCAGGCCGAACCCGATGCGGATGTAACGCTCGGCCGCCCGCCACAGGATGCTGAGCATCCGGGTGTCCCACGCCGTCGCCGCGGGCGCGAACAGGGCCAGGTGAAACTCGTGGTGCGCGTCGTAGATCGCTTGCATGCTCAGGTGCTCGTCGCCGAACTCGACGGCCTGGCTGGCCAGCCGGTCGAGCTCACGATCAGAGATCAGCAGGCAGGAGTGGCGCGCGATATCGGGCTCCAGCAGCCGGCGCAGCCGGTAGATCGCCTGCAGGTCGTCCAGGTCCACGGGCGCCACCGTGGCGCTCCGCCCGGGCCGGATCAGCACCAGGCCCTCGGCCTCGAGATTGCGCAGCGCTTCGCGGACCGGGATGAAGCTGACGTTGAGCATCCCGGCGATCTCCCGGAGCGAGAAGCTCTGGCCGGGAGCCAGGTCGCCGGACAGGATCGATCGTCGCAGCTCTTCGGTGACCAGCTCGGCGACCGAGCGGGACGCGATCGGCCGCACCGGCGCGGAAGGAGATGCCACCAGCCGCCTCGCTCTCGGACGGGCTCCGGACCAGCCCACTGATATCAATTATAGCGAACCCCGTCCGGCTGGAAAGCGAGCGGCCACAGGTGGCCGGTGAAGCGATTACGAGCTTAGCGAGACCTTACTGTTATAACATATAAATGTTAACGTGACCCGGACCACGGAGCCTGCTGCACCGAAGAAGACCGGGCCCATGTCAGCCAAGCCGAAGTTCGCCCACGTCGTGTTCCAGACCGGCCAGCCGGGCGAGATGCGGGACTGGTACTGCACCGTCCTCGACGGCCACGTTGTTTACGAGGACGCCGCCCTCACGTTCATCACCTTCGACGAGGAACACCGCCGGCCCGTGATCGTGAGCGGCCTGTCGTCCGGGGGCGTGATCGCGGCCTGGCTGTCCGCCTACGCCAAGCCCGCTCAGATCCGGGCCGCGGTGTAGGAGGACTCGCCCCTGTTCGCGGCGGAAGCCGTCACGTCCTGCGGCCAGCCGATCAATCAGGGCATGGGCCCGGTGTTCGCCGCGTGGAACAAGTGGCTCGGTGACCAGTGGTCGATCGGGGACTGGAAGGGATTCCAGGCCGCCGCGCCTCGCGAACTGCCCCGGCGGGTGCTGCGGGCCCTGGCCACCATGTGCCGCCCGAGGAGGACGCCGGTCCCGCGGACGGGCCGCCGCAGAATCTTCGCGACTACGACCCGGAATGGGGCCGGTCCTTTGTCAGCGGCCTGGCCACCGCGGGCTGCACCACGCCACCATGCTGGCCAACGTCAAGGTCCCGGTGCTGTTCACCCACCACTTCCACCAGCGGGACGAAGAGTCGGGCATGGAGCTGGGCGCGCTCTCCGACTTCCAGGCCGACCGCGTACGGCAGCTCGTCACCGGCGCTGGCCAGGACTTCACCTACCGCTCGTTCCCGGACATGCCGCACGCGATGCACCGGTACCAGCCGGAGCTCTACGCGCGGACGGTGACCGAATGGGCCGCGACGCTGCCGGACAGCGTCGGCTGATCCAGGCCACCTGATACAGCGCCGGCTTACCGGGCGTCAGTGCGCCTTAGGAAACCAGGCGCCTGGTACGAGGGGCCCGGATAGTCGTAGAACCCTCGACCGCTCTTGACGCCGAGGCGGCCGCGATCCAGGTAGGAACGGACGAACGCGGCATTGGCTGTCGTCTGGGGGTCACCTGTCTGGCGTGCCCAGTAGTCGGTTATGTCCCACACCGTGTCGAGGCCGACACCATCGAGCATCCCGAACGGGCCGATGGGCATTTTCATGATTCCCATCCAGGCCCGGTCGACGTCCTCCACCGAGGCGATGCCGTTGGCGACGAGCGTGAGTGCCTCCCGGTTGATCGCGGCGTAGAGCGCGTTGAAGACATAACCGTGGCTTTCTCTTTGCATGCGGATCGGGATCTGGCCGATCCGGTGGGCGAAGGCCACGAGACACTCTGTCGTCTCCGCTGAGGTGCCGGGGTGCGGCATGACATCCACCACGTTGGATAGCCAGACCGGGGTATGGAAGTGCAGCGCCGCGAACCGGTCGGGCCGGCCGGTAGCGGCCGCGAACATCGACGGAAGCAGCGTCGAGGTGTTCGTGGTGAATATCGTCCGCTCCGGGCACAGCTCGTTGAACTGGCCGAGGACCCGTCCCTTGAGCGCTGGATCCTCCGGCACCGACTCACTGACGATGTCCGCGTCGGCCGCGGCCGACGCTGGGCTGGACATGAACTCGATTCCGGCCAGCGCCCGCTCCAGGGCATCGGCGTCGATACTTCCGGCCGCCATCGCTGCTTCCCCGTAGCCGCGCAGCCGCTCCGTTGCCCCTTCCAGGGCGGCCGGGTCAGCGTCGTACAGGACGACGTCGTAGTCGTGGGTCGCCACCTGAAGCCCGATCTGCAGTCCCATCGTGCCGCTGCCGATCACGAGCACCCGGTGTATGTCGGTCACCCTGAGCGTCTTCATGCTTCTTTGTACCCTGAGGGTCCCCGGGCTTGTTTACCTGCGGGATTCCAGGCTGGTCGGGACGAGGGGCCGGCCGGTGCCGGGGGTGTGCAGCTCTGCCGTGCCGCTTATCCTGAGGGCGCAGACGGCAACGAGGAGCATCGTGAGTACGACTTCCGCCCCCTCCGAGGACACGGTCACACCGGGGCACGTCGACGTGCTGATCGTCGGCGCCGGCCTTTCCGGCATCGGGGCCGCTTGCCACCTGCAGACGGACGCCCCCGGCACCTCGTACGCGATCGTGGAGGCCCGCGGCGCCAGCGGCGGGACCTGGGACCTGTTCCGGTTCCCCGGCGTGCGGTCCGATTCGGATATGTTCACGCTCGGTTATCCCTTCCGTCCCTGGGCGCAGCCCCAGGCGATCGTCGAAGGCCAGGAGATCCTGCGCTACGTCCGGGAGACCGCGGCGGCCTACGGCGTCGATCAGCACATCACTTATCACTCCCGGGTCGTGCAGGCCGAATGGTCCAGCCAGGACGCGCGCTGGATGGTCACCGTCGAGCAGACGGAGACCGGTGAGCGCTCCGAGCGCACGTGCGGCTTCCTCTACCTGTGCGCGGGTTACTACCGGTACGACCAGGGCTACACCCCCACCTGGCCAGGCCGCGAGACGTTCACCGGCCAGGTGGTCCATCCGCAGGAGTGGCCGGAGGACCTCGACGTCGCCGGTCGGCGGATCATCGTCATCGGCAGCGGCGCGACCGCCGTCACGCTCGTCCCGGCGCTCGCGCGCAGTGCCGCCCGGGTGACGATGCTGCAGCGCTCGCCGTCGTTCGTCTTGTCCTTGCCCGGCAGTGATCCCGTTGCCGACCTGCTGCGCAAGGTGCTACCCGAGCGGCGGGCGTACGCGGCCGTGCGCTGGAAGAACGCGCGGATTGCGACGGCGATCTACAACCTGTGCCGCAAGTACCCGGAACGGGCGCGCAAGGTCCTGCGCCAGGGTGCCCTCAAGCGCCTGCCGGCCGGCTTCGACCTGGACAAGCACTTCAGCCCGGCCTACGAGCCCTGGGACCAGCGCATGTGCATGGTGCCCGACGGCGACTTTTTCCGGGCCATCCGGTCCGGCAAAGCCGACATCGTCACCGACCACATCGAGGCGTTCACCCCGGCCGGGCTCCGGCTGCGTTCCGGTGCGGAGCTTAAGGCCGACGTGATCGTCACGGCCACGGGGCTGAACCTGCTGCCGCTGGGCGGGATCGAGCTGACCGTCGACGGGGAGCAGGTCCAGGTCCCGGAGCGCGTCGCCTACAAGGGCATGATGCTCGACAACGTGCCGAACATGGCCTTCGCGATCGGCTACACCAACGCCTCGTGGACCCTCAAGGTCGATCTGGTTTCGGCGTACGTCAGCCGCATGCTGCACTTCATGGCGGCGAAGGGCTACGCGAGCGTCACCCCCCGGCTGCCGGCCGAGGGGATCGAAATGTCCCCCCTCATCGACATGAGCTCGGGTTATTTCGAGCGCGCGCGGCACCTGCTGCCGCGACAGGGCGATCAGGCGCCCTGGCGGCTACGGCAGCACTACTTCAAGGACGCGGCCCTGTTCCGCGGCCCCATCGAGGCCAAGGAGCTGGAGTTCCGCCGTGCGACCGCGCTCACGCAACCGCTGAGCTAGCACGGGACGGGGGCGGCAGGACCGCCATTGAGCCAGGATCGTTTGATCGCTTTGCCGTCTGTCCTGGCTATCTAATCTATCGAATATAGTATCGATTACTCTGGTCGTACTATCAGATAGGTGATATTATTTTCGAGAAGGCTGGAGCGAGCAATCATCATCCGACGGGCTGGCGGTGGCACATGGCAGCAGGATCGGCCCCCAGCGCGGGGCAGGACCCACCGCCTCGCCGTGCGCCATCCCGGCCCGCGTCGGGTCGCCCCGCCGCCGGTCACCGTGCACCAGGCCAGCCCGTGCCGGACTCTCCCGCGCAGCACCAGGGGCCGTCACATTCCGCCCCGGCTCAGTCCGTGCCCGGCCGCTCAGCGCCTCGCTCTTCCGGGCCGGGCTCCTGTGAGCCATCAGGCCCCGCGCCGAACTGCCCTGAGCCGTCTCGGCCCGGGCCTCCTCACTCGGCGTCAGGCCAGCCCGCGCCGGGCCAGCCCGCGCCGGGCCAGTCCGCGCCGGGCCAGCCCGCGTCAGGCCAGCCCGCACCGGGGCGCGCTGGCTCCGCCTCCGCCCCCGCGTCCTCTGTCTCTTCTGATGCAACGGACGCGTGGTGGGACGGCGACTGGCTGGACGACGACGATGAGGCCCTGGACGTCGCGGAGGCGCTGGAGTGGGCGGATCCGCCGGGTGAGCCGATAGACGAGCAGGCCATCAAAGCAGCCCGGGCGGGCGATATCTCCGCGGAGGTGGCGGGGTCTGGTTTCTGGTGCCGTGAACCGGTCGGCCCCAGACCGCGAACGATGATGCGGTCGCGGTCGGGGTTCGGATCCGGGGAAGACCTGGACGTCCTCGAGCCCGGCCCGGCGCTGGCCGGCCTGACCGACACCGCCACCCGCCCGGACCGCGTGGGTGACCTGGACGACGATGAGCTGATCGGGACACTGCGCGCCTGGCGGCGGCTGGAGTCCTGGTGCGCAGCCGGCACCCTGGCGATGGTGGCGGAGCTGGCCCGCCGCCGCCCCGCCGACCGCACCGCCCCCGCCAAGCCCGGCCAGTTCCCGGACCAGCCCAGTGAGTTCCTCACCGACGAGATCGGCGCCGCCCTCACGCTGACCGGCCCGGCGGCGGACACCTGCCTGGATTTGGCGCTGGATCTGGCGATCCGCTTGCCCGCCACCGCGCAAGCGCTGCACGCCGGGATCATCGACTACCTCAAGGCCCGCATCATCGCTGAGGCCACCCGCATCCTCAGCCCCGACGACGCCCGCCAGGTCGAAGACATGATCTTGGCCAAGGCGGGGCAGCAGACCAGTGGCCAGTTGCGGGTGGCGCTCGCCCGCGCGATCCTGGCCATCGACCCCGAGGCGGCACAGCGGCGCCGGGAACAGGCGCAGAAAGATCCGCGGATCCGGCGGTGGCGCGAAGACGCCGGTACCGCCGCCCTGGCCGGGTACGGGCTGCCGCCCGCCGACGTGCTGGAAGCCGACCAGAACCTCACCGAACGGGCCCTTCACCTGCGGGAGGCCGGCCAGCCCGGCACCCTGGATGAACTCCGCGCCCGCGCCTACCTCGACGCCCTCCTGGGCCGCTGCTCAACACCGGCCCAGCCCGGGGCAGCCGCCGAGCCGGGGGAACCCGCCGCACCTGGCGCAGCCCGCGAACCCTCCCCACCCAGCGTCCCGCCGTCCGGCCCGTCCGAGCCCGCTCCGCCCGGCCCGCCCGCTGATGCCGCGCCGTCCACTGCTGACGCACCGCCCGCCGGCGCCGCGCCGTCCAGATCGTCCACGCCTCCCACGTCTGCTGGCCCGGCCCCCACCAGCGCATCGTCCACTGCTGACGCTCGGCCCGCCGAGGCCGCGCCTTCTGGGCCGCCCGCCGGCGCCGCCGCCTCCACCGGCAGCGGGCCGCCCGCCGCCCTCGCCACCGCCGGTGGGCGGCTGGCCGCGCGCATCAACGTGACTGTGCCCCTACCCGCCCTGCTGGGATTGTCGAGCGGCCCCGGTGACATCGGCGGGTTCGGGCCCATCGACCCCGCCCTGGCCCGAGAGATCACCCGCCGCGCCGCCATGCATCCGAAAACCAGCTGGAGCCTGACCATCACCCACACCGGCCAGGCCATCGCGCACGGCCCCATCCCCGCCCGCCGCGCCCGCCGCTTCCTCGGCTACCCCGGCGGTCCCCACGACAGCGGCCCGAACGGCACCGGCGGCCCCCACGAGGGCGGCCCCCACGAGGGCGGCCCCCACGAGGGCGGGCCCCACGACGGCGGGCCCCACGACGGCGGCACCGCACGACGGGCCGGGCCCCCTAGTCGGCCACCCGGCCCCGGCGGCCTCAGCGTGACGATCACCCCGCTGGCCCGCGAGGGCTGCGATCACCGCCACCAGGAGTTCCGCTACGAACCGGGCCAGCGGCTGCAGAATTTGATCCAGGCCCGCACCACCACCTGCACCGCCCCGGGCTGTCGGCGTCCCGCCGCCCGCTGCGATTTGGACCACACCATCCCCTACGCTCACGGCGGCCGGACCTGTCAATGCAACCTGGCCCCGCTGTGCAGACGCCACCACCGCTGCAAGCAAGCGGACGGATGGCAACTCGAGCAGATAACACCCGGCATCATGCGCTGGACCACCCCCGCGGGCCGCCACTACACCACCACGCCCACCACCTACCAATGAACGCCCAGCCCACCCGTCTCACTCCCGGGCATCGCGCTACCTTGCACGACCTTGACCTGGAGAATCTCAGGGCTGGGAGCAGGCCTGAGGCGCGACGGCCGGGCTGGCCGGGTCGATGAGGATTTGGCGTGCTTCCCGGGATCCCCCAGCGCCTCGAAGGCGGCCGTGACGCTGGGCAGCCCGACGGTGCCGGTCACGATCGGGGCCGCATTCACCTCGCCGTGGGCGAGCAACTGAAGGGGGTCGCGGAACTCGAGCGGCGTGTAGCCCCATGACGAACCGCAGGTCGATCTCCTTGTTAATGGCCATCACCGGGCGGACGGTGTCCGGTTCCGCGCAGACCCCGGCCACCACGACGCGCGAGTACAGCGGCGCGCTCGCGATGATCCCATCGAGGATGCCGGGCACACCGACGCACTCGAAGATCACCCGGGCGCTTCGGCTTCGCGCCCAGCACCTCCGCGCCGCAGGGTCTCCATGTCGGTGAACTGCTGCCAGACCGTCCGCAGCGAGACGCCGGCCCGCTCGGCGATGCGCGGGGCGGTCGGGCGAAGGTCACCCTCGGCGTGCAACGCGCGCATCGCATCGACGATCGCCCGGCGGGAGCGGTGCGAACGGGCGGTACGGCCATCCGTCGGCTCGCTCTTGCCGCCCGGCCGGCCGTGGCGTCCGGGCCGTTCGGCAGCACGTTTCGCAGCCGGCATGACATCCACCCAGTTCTGCGTCTGAACCCCGGCGAAGCTCTCAGCACGCCTGGTCATCGTAAGCCAGAACGTGTGGCCCCGGCCCGCCTCCGCTCAGCCTGGCGGCGGCCCGGGCGGCGGCTGCGTGCGTGGCACCAGCGCGAGCTGGCGCGACTGGGCGACCAGGCGCCCGGTCCGGTCCCAGATTTCGCCGTCCTCTTCCAGGAAACCGCCGGTGACGAAGTGGGTGGCGAACGTGCACCGAAGCCAGCCTGGTTCAGGCCGGGCGCGGACGTGCACGGTGAGCTCGATGGTGGGCGTCCAGGCCATCGGCAGGCCGGCGTTGAAGGCGGTGGGCGGGAAGGCGTCGGCGGCACACAGCAGCGCGATGGTGTCGGCCGGCTCGTTGTCGCGCAGCCGGAACCAGCCGCGCATCAGCGCCTGCCCGGTGTGCTGGCCCCGGAGGAACTGGCCGTCTTCCGGGTGCAGGCGGAGCTCGACCTGGCCCATGAACGGCGGCGGGAAGGTGCTGGTCGCCTCCACCGGCAGGCAGTCCTCGGGATCGGGCATGGCCGGGGGAGCGCGGTCAACGACCTCGGGGCCGCCCGCGCCGGTGAGCTCGCCGAAGGTCCCGATGCAGCTCAGCAGGGGGCGCCCGGCGGCCAGCAGGGTGGCGGTGCCGGAGCCGAAGCTCCGCCCCTGCTTGATGACCTCGGTCCGGATCGTCACCTCACCCGGCTTGCCCGGCGCGAGGTAGTGCGCGGAGATGGTCACCGGGTCGGGGCGGCCCAGCGCGGCGCCGAGCGCCCGGGCCGCGATGGCCAGCAGGTATCCGCCGTTCGCGTTGGCTGCGATGTCCCAGCCCGGGGCGATCGCACCGGACCAGACAGCGCGTTCACCCACGCCGCCGGTCCCGTCCACCTCGGCGCCGAGTTTCGCCACCGCGGTCGCGGTCGCGGTCCGGAACGGCGCGGACTGATTACCGGGACGCATCGTCACTGAGCCGGCTCCACGACATACGCAATCTATCGTGCCCGGGGCCGGTCGTCCCGCGGCGGCTCACGCATTACGCCGCAGCTGCCGCCCGACGCGATCCGTTCTTCGACGCTGAACATCCGTCCAGTCTCCACTGGCGGCCTGGATCGTCAGCAGGTCCGTAATGCCGTTGACAATGGCCGCGCCGCCGTTACCTTGTGCAGCGTGACGCCGCAGCAGCTGCACCTGCTCGCCGTGGTCGCCATCGCGGTCTGCTGGGGTGCTTTCGCGGCGTCCCGGCTGGGTCCTTGAGCTCCAGAGGGTGGGCGTGCATGTCGAGGTAACCGGGTACGAGGTACTTGCCGGCGCGACTGCGCGCGCCGCGACTGCGCGCGCCGCGGCATGCGCGCCCCGGTGCTCGCGGCCGGGGACGGGGCGCTGGGGTTCTGGGGTGCGCTGCGCGAGGTGTTCCCCGAGACCCGCGAGCAGCGCGGCTGGTTTCACAAGACGGCGAATGTCCTGGCGGCGCTGCCGAAGTCACCGTCAACCGCCGCGCTCGGCGGCCTGGATCGCGACCGTGAGATCCCGCCTCGGCCAGGCAGATCGCGCTGGTCACTCCGCTCACCCCGGCACCGATCACGAATGCGTCAAGCCTGGGGATGTTCACCCAGGAAAACATACCCGCTGCCAGCGCGCTCCAGCCCGGCCAAACGACGGCCGCGTTACCGCTGGGCGGCTCCCGCTCCGCCTCAGCGGGTGGCGAGCGTGTAGTGGACGTCGAGGTGGTCGGCGGCGCGGTTCGCGGTGATGGCCACGCTGTCCCCGGCCAGCAGCGCGTGGTCGTCGACGACAGGGAGGTCGGCCGTGGTGAAGCTGACCTGGTGGCTGAGCAGTGCCGGGCTGGCCCCGGGCCGGTCGAGGTCACGAGCGTCGCGGGCGCTCAAGGCCACGGGGGTGATGGTCTCGCTGGTCCGGCCGATCGCGCGGCCATGCTCGGCCAGGACGGTGTACAGCCCTCGGCGGCAGAGGTCGGCGGGATCCAGGGCCGCGGCCAGCTGCGCCGGGAGATAGGACGTCTGGACGATGACCGGCCGGCCGTCGGCCAGCCGCAGGCGGCGCAGCCGGAGGACCTGGCCGGCCGCGCCGAGACGGGCGCCGATGTCATCCGGCGCCGCGACGGTGTCCGCGGCGAGCAGCCGGGTGGTGATCTGCGCGCCCTGGGCGGCGAGGTCGGCGGCGAAGCTGCGCAGGTGACCGAGGCCGTAGGCGTACCGAGAGGCCACGTAGGTGCCGCTGCCGTGGCGGGTGTCGATGAGCCCGTCGTCGGCGAGCAGCTGGAGTGCCTGCCGCAGGGTCATGATGCTGACGCTGAACTCGCCGGCCAGCTCGCGCTGGGAGGGCAGCGGACTGCCGGCGGGCCATCGGCCGCTGGTGATCCGGTCCCGCAGGGTGCTGTGGATGCGCAGGTACCTGGGCTGCCGGTCGTCAGCCGTCCGCCGGGCCGTGCTCACGGGCGGGCCTGGCCGAGCGCGGTACGCAGGGCGGCCACGTCGCGGCCGATGCAGGCGCTGCTGGCGCCGTCCAGTACGCGGCGCACCAGCGCGGAGGCGACGATGACGCCGTCGGCGTGCCGGGCCGCGGCCGCGGCCCGGCCGGGGGTGTCGATGCCGAAGCCGATGAGCACCGGCCGGGGGCTGTGGCGGTGGGCGCGGGCGGCGACCGCCCAGCGGGCAGTGTCGGCGCTCTCGTGCGGGTTTCCTGTGGTGGCCATGACGCTCATGACATACAGGAAACCGCGCGTGCGCCCGGCGATGGCCTTAATCTGCTCCTGCCCGGTGGCGGGGGTGACCATCAGGGTGGCGTCCAGGCCAGCCTGTCCGGCCGCCTCGAGGTAGTCGCCGGCCTCGACCGCGGGCAGGTCGGGGATGATCACTCCGCTGAGCCCCGCGTCCGCGAGCTGGCGGCAGAACGCGTGCAGGCCGCGGGAGTAGGCGTGATTGGCGTAGGTCATCGCGATGAGCGGGACGTCGCTGGCGGCGGCCGCGCTGAGCTGGCCGAGGATGCCGGCCGTGCTCGCTCCGCGGCTGATGGCGGCGGCCGAGGCCTCCTGGATGGTGCGGCCGTCCAGCATGGGATCGGAGAACGGCAGGCCGATCTCGACCGCGTCGGCGCCGGCCTCGATCATGGCGCCTAGCAGGTCCGTCCAGTCCTCGCGGATCCCGCCGGTGACGTAGGTGACGAGGCTGGGCCGGCCGGCGGCGCGGGCCTGGCGCAGTGCGGTCTCAACGGCGGCCACCGACGAGCTCCTTCAGGCAGGCGGCGTCCTTGTCGCCGCGGCCGGACATGGTAATCAGCACCGTCGCGCCGCCGGCCACGTCTCCGGCGTGCGCGGCGCGGTGCACCCAGGCCAGGGCGTGAGCTGACTCGAGCGCGGGCAGGATGCCCTCGGTCCTGGCGCACAACTCGGCCGCGGCCACGGCCTCCTCGTCGGTCGCGGTGTGGTACTCGGCGCGCCCGGACTCGGCCAGGCAGGCATGCTCGGGGCCGACGCCGGGGTAGTCGAGCCCGGCGGAAACGGAGCGTGCCTCGGCGATCTGGCCGTCCTCGTCCTGCAGGAAGGACGACAGGGAGCCGTGCAGCACGCCGGGGCGGCCGTCCGTCACCGCCGCCCCGCCCGCAGCCTCGACGCCGACCAGCCGGGCCGGGGTGGCGACGAAGCCGGCGAATGTCCCGGCCGCATTCGACCCGCCGCCCACGCACGCGACGACGACGTCCGGCCCGGCCCCCGAGAGCAGCTCAGCGCACTGGGCGCGCGCCTCGTCCCCGATGACCCGCTGGAACTCCCGCACCAGCCAGGGGTACGGGTGCGGGCCCAGCACCGATCCGATGCAGTAGTGCGTGCAGTCCACCGTGGTTACCCAGTGCCGCAGCGCCTCGCTGGTCGCGTCCTTGAGCGTGCGCGCCCCCGAGGTGACGGGCACCACGGCCGCCCCGAGCAGTTCCATCCGGAACACGTTGAGTTCCTGCCGCGCGATGTCCTTCGCCCCCATGTACACCGTGCAGCCCAGGCCCAGGTGCGCGGCTACCGTCGCCGTGGCGACCCCGTGCTGGCCCGCGCCCGTCTCCGCGACCAGCGCAGTCTTGCCGATCCGCTGGGCCAGCAGCCCCTGGCCCAGCGCGTTGTTGATCTTGTGGCTGCCGGTGTGGGCGAGATCCTCGCGCTTGAGCAGCACCCGCACGCCCAGCGCCTGGGACAGGCGGGTCGCCTCGGTGACCGGGGTCGGCCGGCCAGCGTAGGAGCGCTGCAAGCCGGCCAGCCCGGCCCGGAAGCCCGCGTCGGCCCAGGCCGCCCGGAAAGCCGTCTCGAGCTGCTCGCACGCCGGCACCAGCGCCTCAGGGACGAAACGCCCGCCGAATGACCCGAACCGGCCCCGTGGCCCCGGATCGCCCATCGGCCACGGCCGGCTCGTCACCGCGGCGTCCGGTGCGCTGGCGGGCGCGACATCCGGTACCGCGGCGACTGCGGCGTGCTGCAGTCGTTCGACCATCACGTGTCCTCTCTACTAGTCTTCTAGAAGACTAGCGCAGCGAGTTCTGCTTCCAGCTGCAAAAGGCCGCCATGGGTGACTACGTCACCGCGACCTGGGGGTGGGACGAGCAGGCGTGACTTCCATGCCCGCGCCTTCGACCTGGGTCGCTGGCAGATCATCACCGCCGGCGGGGCGGTCCTCGCGCGGGCGTACCCTTCGGTCTGCAGCAGCCCGCGGATGGCTTCGGCCTCATGGGAGCGGATCTCGGAGGCTTCTTCTTCCAGCCCGACGTAGACCTCGAACCAGGGCCTTCGGGAGACCAGGCCGTGCACCGCGTTCCTGCGCGCGCACCAGGGCCCGTACCTGCCCGCGGTGTCGGGCCCGACCCGGAATGCCAGCGGTCCGTCACTGGTCACCGTGTGGTTCGACGCCCAGGGCCGCACGGCTGTGGTCGGCTTCTGAAAGTAGGTAACGTCGCATATTCGCAGCCATTTCCTGGATCGGTAAGGATAGGAAAAGTGACGGGAGCCGGATCGGACGCCGGGCCACCCGGACCAGCGCCGGGGCAGCCCATGCCCGAGCCAACTGACCCGGCCTGGCGCAAGCTGGGGGCCGAGCCCGGACTATGCGGGTCCTGCCGGCACGCCAAGCTCAACGAGACCCGTCGCGGTACGGCTTATGTGCGCTGCACCCGCGCGGTATGGGATAGCAGATTTCCGCGCTACCCACGACTCCCGGTCGCTGACTGCGCTGGATTCGAGCAACTGCCGTAATGCCCGAAGCCGGACACTAGGGCGGTTCATTTCCGCGGGCGATCTACGTCGGCGGGTGAACCCATGCCGGGTCCGTCCTTCCGAGCGTGTGGGCCGTCAGCGCCGCGAGAGTGACGATGACAAAGGCGATGAGGAGCGGGAAATAGATCTGCGTATGCCGGACGAGCACGGCACCGATGAGGGCGCCGACGAGCATGGCGGCCACGGCCGTCAGACGGCGCCCTGCTTTCGAGCCGCTGCCACCGGCCAGCTTGCTGTCCGCGGCGATCCCGGTGAGGGTGAGGGTGAGCACCGTGGTGGTGAGGTCGGGGACGGCGATCTTACGGGCGGCCGCGTTCTGAATTCCCATGGAGATGGCCAGGACCACGATGAGCGGGTAGCGGAAGCCGGCCGTCAAGGGGCTGCTGCTGAAGGCGGCCAGCAGGACAGCGGCCGCGAGGAACAGCGCCTGCATTGCCGTGGCGAGCCGGAAGAGATGTCCGCGGTGCGCGCTGTACCGGGCGCCGGCCAATCCGCCGAGCAGGGCGCCGAAGCCGAATGCGGCCACTGCGGCCAGGGATGCGGTGATCGAGAAGCCCGGGGCACCGGCGAGGGCAAAGCCAAGGAAGACGACGTTGCCCGTCATGTTCGCCACGAAGACATGCCCGAGGGTCAGGTAGCTGAACGCATCGACCAGGCCGGTCACCAGGGTCAAGCCGATCAGCAGCGGCGGCAGCGGGCCATGCCTGCCTGCCCGGTCTGGTACGAGGGTGCCGCGGATTTCGGTGAGAAACTTTGCCATCGAGCGCTCCTCTTCCTAGCGCTGTGTCGGGTTGCTGAGCTCGATGAGTACCTTGCCGAGTGCACCATCTTCGACGAGTTCGTGCGGGGTCTGGTGGTAGGTGGTTCCCGCTATTGGCTGCTGAACCTCTTGATGGCTTCTTCGGTGACGGGGGTGAAGAGATTGACGAGGTTGCCGTCGGGATCGCGGAACAGTATGGAGCGGTTCCCCCAGGGCATCGTTGTGGGCTCCTGTACCCACTCGCTCGCGAGCGTCTTGAGCCGCTCGTATTCTTTGTCCACATCATCGACTTGGAACTCGATGATCACGGTGTGGTTGTCTGCCGGGCGGGCCGCGTTATTGAACAGCTGTGCCGTTTGAGCAGCGCCGAAAGCGATGGTGCACGACGGCAGGCGAAGCTCAGCGAAGACAGGCGCGGGCCAGACTGCCGAGACCCCGGTGACCTGTTCGTAGAACTGGACCGCCCGCTGGGGATCGTCGGTGATCATGCGGATAGAGGCGAATTTCATGGGGCCGCTCCCTCTTCGTGAGTGATATACTTTCGCTACGCTACTGTATCGTAGCGATACTGGTCAATAGCGGAAGACGAGATCTCCATGGCGAGGAAGAGCTCCGGCGCCGGTCGAGCTGCGACCTCGCGCGAGGGACCGGGGATGAGCGACAAGGCAGCCCTCGACCCCCGCGTCCTCGTGTCCCGCGAGCGCGTGCTGACGACAACGCTGGACCTGCTGACGGAGACCGGCTTGGGTGAGCTGACCATCGACGACATTTCCCGGCGTTCGGGGGTGGCAAAGACCACCATCTACCGGCACTGGGCCAACCGCTCAGCGCTCGTGATTGACGCCTGCTCGCGGATGACCGACGGTGCGGAAGCGCCGCCTGACACCGGTTCCCTGGAAGGCGACCTCAGAACAATCTTGACGAACATCGCCGATCTACTGGGCACAGCGCGATGGTCGTCGATCCTGCCCTCGATTGTCGACGCTGCCGAACATGATCCCGAGTTTGCCGACATCCACAGCAGAATTCAGCACGGGCACGCCGCTCCGCTGAGAGCGGCGCTCAACCGGGCGGCCCTTAGAGGGGAGATCCCATCAACTTCTGACCGCAACGCCATGGCCGCCGCCCTGCTCGGGCCGCTCTTCTACCGCCGCTGGTTCGCCCGCGAACAGATCGACGCCGAGTTCGTGAACCTGATCATTCGGAGTGCCATCGCGGGCGCCAGCCTGCCGTAGCGCTGGTCTGAGCCCCGCCGGCGTCCGCCAACTTCCCCGCCGCCAGCGTGGCATATCCCCAGGACGGACGCTCCTCAGTGGCCCGGCCTGCGAACCAGGAGAAGTCCCAGCCCTCGACCGGCGCTGACGCGCCTTCCTCAATGAGTTCCTCGAAAGCCGCCGACCCTGCCATCCCTACCGCTTGCGCTGGCGGCCTCTCGGCCGGCAAGCGAAATTCGCTCGGGGCCACCTAGGGCGCGATATTGAAGTTGTCCCTGAACACATTGTCCGGATCGTAACGGCGCTTGAGCGCAGGCAGCCGTTCCAGCGTGGGGGCCGGGAAGGCGTCGCCGACCGAGCGGATCTGGAAAAGTAGACCAGACCGGTGGCCATCAGCTCTCGATCGCGGTGGCGAACTCGGGCGTGATGTGCCGGATCAGCCCGGCGCGGTCGCCTGTCCGCCGGACGCCCGCTCCTGGTCGACCGCCGCACGCAGCGGCGGTATCACCTGCTCGGCGAACACCTGCATGACGTCAGGGTCGTCGGTCGCCACGATCAGCGTGCCCACGCCGTCCTCGCGAACGAGCGGCAGCAGGTTATCCACCCACTGCTCCGGAGGGCCGTCGAGCAAGCCCTGGCCAGTGGCCGAGAAGCTACCTGAGATGTTCAGCAACCGCCTGATCTCTGCCGGGTCGCGGCCGGCGGCCCGCGCGGCCTCGTCGATCACCCGGTTGCCGGCCTGCAGGTCGCCCGGCTTCATATAAGGAAGCGACGGCAGCCAGCCGTCGCCTTTGCGCCCGGTCAGGCGCAGGATTCTGGGCTTGTACGCACCGATCCAGATCGGGATGTCGTGCGCGGGCGCGGGCCCGCGCTTGGCCCCCTGGAGCTGGTAGTACTCGCCGTCCACCCGCATCGTGGCCCGCTCGTCGGCCGCCCAGATGCCGCGAATCACGTCGATCGCCTCGTCCAGAGCGTCAATCGACTGCCCGGGCGACAGGCGCCGGCCGCCCATCGCCTCGATCGCGTCCCAGAAGCCACCGGCTCCGAGCCCCAGGTCGAAGCGGCCGGTGGAGAGCAGGTCCAGGCTCGCGGCGGCCCGGGCCGTGACCGCGGGCGGTCGCAGCGGCAGATTCAGGACGTTGCTCGCAATGTGGATCCGCTCGGTGCGGGCCGCGACCCAGGTCATCAACGTCCACGTGTCCAGGTACGTCGGCAGGTACGGGTGATCCTGGAACGTCACCAGGTCATAGCCGAGCTGCTCGGTCCGCTGCGCCAGGGCGACCGTCAGCTCGGGGTCCTGGTTCGATGGCTGGATGAATGTACCGAAGCGGAGCGGGTGACCATAGTCGGGCATGCGTCCAGTCTCCCGGGCCCGGCAGCCACTTGCAAAGTTGGCGTAAGCGACTTACTTTTCGTAAGTGGGAGCGTCATGGGAGCACATCGATGACGACCAGTGCCGCCTTTTCCAGGCGTCGGTGGAGCTGATCGGCCGCCGGTGGAGTTCCGCCGTTTTGCTGGCCATGGCCCGCGGCGCGCGCCGGTTCTCCGAGATCCTCGCCTGCGTGCCTGGACTGTCCGACCGGATGCTCGCCCAGCGGCTCAAGGAGCTGCAGGCCGCAGGACTGGTAAACCGCCAGGTGACGCCCACCATGCCGGTCCAGGTGACTTATCAGCTGACCCAGGTCGGCCGTGAGCTGATGGCATCGCTCCAGCCGCTCGTCCGCCGGGGCCTGCGCTGGCACGGCGAGCAGGACCAGGAGCATGGCCAGCAGGACCAGGAGCGCAGCGCGGGGTTAGCAGCCCATCCGGCGCGCGATTCCGCAGCGTCCCCGTCGGCCTCCAGCATGATCACCCCGTCATCCGCGCCGCCCAGAATGCACCAGCGGAACGGCGCTCCGTGGCTGTGCGCGAAATCCGTCAGCTGACCGATGTCTCGAAGTGCAACTTGCAGCACTATTTGTCATGCAAGCAGCCGAGTACCCCGCATTGCTCGGATCTTCCCCGGAACAGCTGCGCAGCGTGACACGCGCTTTTCCGGACCAGCTCAAACCGGCCCCCGAAGGAGCCCGATGAATACGAGGGCGCCCACCCGTCCGACCGAGCTACACTCGCGCCGCGTCCGGCTGACCACAGGACCGGCCGCCGCGGCCGAAGCCCGCAGCCAGGTCCAGGCGGCTATCCGTGCATGGGATGTCCCTATCGATCCGAGCGTCGCGATCCTGCTCACCAGCGAACTGGTGACCAATGCCATCAGGCACGAGGCGGGTGACACCGTCACGCTGGCCATCACCTGCTCCTGTGGTCAGCTCCGCGTTGACGTTCACGACACGTCGTGCTTCTTTCCGGTGCTCGCAGACGCCTCAGTCGATGAGGAGACCGGGCGGGGCCTGATGCTGGTCGACACGCTCGCCGCCAAGTGGGGCTGCTACCGCACTCCGGCGGGCAAGGCCGTGTACTTCACGCTCACGTTCCAGCCCGTTCGCCGCGGGCGGCGGACGGGGTCCTCGGCGGGTCCACGCGCGGGGACTGTGAGCCGGGAACCCTCGGCGGTTGACCGCCCGCACGGAGCGCGCCCGCGGTTGCCGCGGCGATCACCTCGATGCGATGGTGCGCAGGGCTGATTCACGGGCGATGTCCGTCCGCGAGTGCACGTCGAGCTTCTTCAGGATGTGCGAGACGTGGGTCCCGACGGTCCGCCGGGAGAGCAGCAGCCGGGCGGCGATCTCCGGGTTGGACAATCCTTCTTCCACGAATGCGGCGATCTTGGTCTCGGTCGGCGTGAGGCTGTCCCAGCCACTCCGCGCCTGCCGGTGCTTGGCGTGCGGCCCGCGCCGGATGCCGTGCGCGCGGAACGTAGCCTGGAGCCGGGCGACGTCCGCGGCCGCGCCGAGAGCGTTGTAGACCTCGACCGCCTGGGTGAACGCGGCCCTCGCCTGGCTGCGGTCGCCCGTGCCGACGAACTCTCCGGCGGCCGCCTCCAGCGCCTTTGCCTTCAGCAGCGGGCTGCTGGCGTCGTCAAAACGCTCCGCGGCCGCCAGGAGCCGGGAGGCATCGTGGTCCAGCAGGCCGCCGCAGTAGAGCGCGTTCGCCTGCCGATGCGGGACCTCCGACTCGGCGGCCAGCGCGGCGGCGTGACCCGCGAGGGACCGGGCCGTGCGCAGGTCGCCGGTCTTGGTGGCGAGGCGGACGGCGTCGGCCAGTAGGTCCTCGATCTCCTCCAGTTCTTCGGTATTACCGTCAAACGCCTCGGTCAGCGCGGCTAGTGCCTCCGCTAGTGCGCCGTCATGCTCGCAATCCAGGCTGCGGGCGAGGGCCAGTGGGCCGATAAGCAGATGTCCCATACGCTCGGCGTGCGGGACGGCGGCAGCGAGATGGCGCCGCGCCGCGCCGATCTCGCCGCGATGGAAGCAGATCACGGCGGCGATGCCGAGGTCACAGCAGGCAGCACCGGGTTCCTTCAGGTCCTCAGGCACGGCCTCTACCTCAGCCAGCGCATCGTCCCATCGCCCCGTTTCGAACAGCAACTGGCCGAGGGCGCCGTGCGCCTGAGCCAGCCGGAATGTCGTGCCGACCTGGTCTGCGAGGTGCCGGGCCGGCCCGGCCGCGGCGAAGGCTTCCTCATACTGGTCGAGGCTGCCCAACGTAACCGCCTTATTGATCTGTAGCAGCAGCCGCAGATCGGTAAGCGCCGGATCCGCCTGGGTCACGGCCAGCGCCCGGTCGAACAGCGGCAGCGCGTCCGTCATCTGCCCTTGCCGCACGGTCACGAGCGTGAGTACGTGCAGTGCCCAGCCCATGGCCCAGTTGTCGCCCGCCGGCGATGCCTTCGCGAGCGCAGTGGTAGCGACCCGGCCAGCCTTTTCGACCTCGCCGAGGTAGAAGTGCGTCCGCCCGGCGAGCACGAGCAGCCTGGCCTGGTGCCCGGCCGAGAGCCCAGTAGAGGCCAGCGCCCGGTCCAGTGTCGCCAGGGACTCCGCGGCCGAACCTGCCAGCATGCGGCACTGCGCCAGCGTCCAGTGCAGATCCACGAGGAGATCGGGCTCGGTAGCCTGCTCCAGTGCCTGGTTCGCCACCTGCTCGGCTTGTGTCTTGTCACCGATACGGTAAAGCGCGTCGGCGAGACGGCTGGCCAGCCAGCCGTTCTGGGCCGAGCCCGCCGGGGAGCTGGCCACCGCCCAGGTGAGAAGTTCCGCCGCAACCTGGGGCGCCTGGCCGACCAGCGGATCCGCGGTGCGGGTCAGCCAGTCCAGCATCCACTGATTCATCGGCTCGGCCGTGCCGCCAACTCCGCCGACGGCCCGCAGCATCTGCCGGGCCACCCGATCCGCCGGTGCGCCCGCCGCCGCCAGAGCGCGCCCCGCGTCGCGGTGCCAGGCGGCGCGCACCGGCGCTGGCATCTCGTCGTACAGCGCCGCGCGGATCAGCGGATGCCGGAACCCGAGGCCGTTGCCGGACTCGGCCAGCACGCCGGCGGCACACGCCTCGTCAACCGCCGGGACCAGGTCTGCCACCCTGCGGCCCAGCACGATCGCCAGATCAGGAACCGCGAACTCCATGCCCAGCAGGGCCGCCGCCCGCAGTACCTCGCGCACCGGTCTGGCCACAAAGCCCAGGCGGTCTGCTATGGCCGCTGACAGGGAGCCCGGCGCGGAGCCGCTGGCCAGTTCGGCGATGCCCGTCTCGGTGATAGTCAAACTGGAACCGCGGGCCAGCGCGGCGACCAGCTCGGTGACGTACAGCGGGTTGCCCGCCGCCCCCTCGGCTTGCCGCAGCAGGTTGCCGTCCGGCTCGCCGCCGGCCAAGGCTGCTACCAGGTCGGACACTGCAGGTCCGATGAGCCCGGTGAGCTGGAGGCGGGCGTCGTCGTCCACCACTCGCCGCAGCGCCAGCAGGTCATCCCGCAGGGGTACCGGGCGCATCATCCCGATCAGCAGCAGCGGCCTTTGCTGCGCCGACCTGGCCAGCCGTCCCCACAAGGTGATGCTGGCCTGGTCGGCCCATTGCAGATCGTCGATAACGAGGATGGTCGGCCGCGCGGCGCACTGCTCGTTGACCAGTGCCAGCAACTGCTCCGCCAGCATCGCCGGCACGTCCGTGCCGCGGTCGGCGGTGACCTCACCCCGCAAGAGCCGGAGGATGGCGTTCCGCCGGGGATTCGGGGAAGGTTCGCGTACCCGCAACCCGTCGAGGAACGGCAGCAGCGGCAGCGCCTGGCCCAGTTCGTCACCGGCCCCCCAGTACACCTGGCAGCCGGCATCCAGTGCTGCCGCCACCGCTGCCCGTACCAGTGCGGACTTGCCGATGCCCGGCTCGCCCTCGATCAGCACCGAACCGCCTCGCCCCAGAGACACCTCTTTTACCAACTCAGTCAGCAGAGCCATCTCGCTGTCGCGGCCGACGAGCTCACCGGCCGGGGTCACCGGGGGCATGGAACGAACCCTACTACCAGAACATTTATCGAACAAGCGGTCTTTTTTCGGACACTAATTCGGCATCCAGGGATCAATGCCGGGCCCTCGTCATTATCCCGTCCCTGCCGTGCAGTGCAAATTGCCTAGATCCTTGCAATGCACAGGAAGGTGATAATTTTTCATACGATGGCATAATCATTTTCGGATCAACGCAAATGAAAAACGAAATGAAGCTTTTAGTACTTAAAAAGTCCCGAAAAGGGCTTAACTTATGGCACGTAATAGTCTGATAATGGCGGCAAGTCCGCATGACGCAGAAGCGTTGTGCGGGCCGGCGAAGAGCTGCGGGCAGGCCGCTGACCTCTTTAGACGTCGTGGAGGGATCATGTCCGTAAAGCGTACCATCATCATTCCCGCTATCCTGACACTCAGCGCGGCCGGATCGGTTCTGGCTGGCTCGGCGGTATCTCTGGCGACCGCGACGGCGCCCACCGCTGTGGTAGCCGCGGCCTCCTTCACGCACCCCGACTATCTCTATCAGGGTTGAACTAGCTCGGCACACGAATACGGCCTGTCGCCGATTCACCATTACGCGGCAGGCCGATCGTGTGATTACCGTCAGGCGTGCGAAGTTTGCTTAGTTAAGCCGAACGCACTTCCAGGACCTCGTCGCGGGCTCTCGCTGAGCCAGAAACTTTAGGCGCATTCTTAACCGATGTCCCCCGCGTCATACTGCTGCACAGAAGTCACAGCGCTTCGCATTTCGCCGCGGCAGGCATGATCATTTCGCCGCGGCAGGCGCGATCAAGATCACTGGGATGTCGCGTATCCGCGGCCGGTTCGTGAATCGGCCGCGCGCAGATAACCGGTCGGGGCTGCCCAGGGTTATGGGCCCACGCCAGCGGCCGAATCGATGATGGCGAGGCTACTGCCTCGAAGTTTGTCCAGGTCGCCTGGCCCGGGCGATGACCATACATGGTCAAGGCGATGCCGGCGACGTACATGGCCTAAGCGAGGGCAGCCGGACCGCCCGAAAGGCGCATCAGTTCGGCGCTCACCCGGCAAATCTTGCCGCAGGTGCTCACCGATGCAGGTCAATCAGGGAATTCGGCGCCGTCCGGCTGCCGCCCCGCACCCCGGCCCGGCCCAGCGGACGGCTAGGCCGCCCCCAGTATTGGGCACTGAATAGGAAGGTTCCTGCGGGCTGTCCAGGGTTCAGGCTTTAGTTGCGATCAGCGAGGGTACGGTGTATTAAAGGTTTCGCAAATTATTTCCGTGAAATCTGCGTGACCGCCGCACTAGTCCGCCCGCGCGGCACCGAGGAGGGACGCCGTTGATCGCGCCAGGAAGCCCCACGGTGCGGCGGCGTCGGCTGGCCGCCGAACTGCGCGCGATCAGGGAGAGCAAGGGCAAGAGCGGAGACTCGGTCGCCGCCGCGCTGAAGTGGTCGGCCTCCAAGATCAGCCGGTACGAGCGGGCCAGGACCGGCTTGCGGCCACGGGAAGTCGAGAGGCTGCTCGACTACTACGGGATCACCGGGCCCCGCCGCGCACTCCTGCTCACGCTCGCCGAGGATGCGGCGCAGAAGGGCTGGTGGGAAGAGTTCGGCGACAATCTCTCCGAGGACTACCAGCAATTTATCGGCCTTGAGTATGAAGCGACTTCCATGTCCATATGGCACGTTGATGTGGTCACTGGCCTCCTGCAGACGGAAGCTTATGCCCGGCACATCATCAGCAGCTACAGCCGGGTCGAGCCAGTCCCGCCGGGTATGATCGGGCGAATGGTCAGCGTCCGCATGCGGCGTCAGCAGGTGCTGGATCGCGAAGGACTTCAGATATCGGTTGTGCTCGATGAATCAGTCCTGCAACGCCGGATCGGTAATGAGTCGGTGATGTATGAGCAGCTTCAGCGGCTTGCGCAAGAGGCTGAAAAGCCAAATATAACCGTGCAGATTCTTCCTCTTGATACGCAGCACACGGTCTTTGGCGAGTCCTTTGTCATATTCGGCTTTGGGGCAGACAGTAATGCGATGCTGCAAGAGGTGGTGAGCACTGAGCATATGCGGACCGGCTTCACCCTTGAGGGCGAGCGGGAAACGTACCTGCACAGGATCGCCTTCCAGATGCTCGCCGATGCGGCCCTCGACCCGGCGGCGTCCAGGGCGCTCATACTGGAGACGGCGCAGTCGCACTGGTCAGGTGCCAACCGGCACGCTAGTGCCTAAATGACGCAAGTCGGTTATTCCCATTGTTACGGTGACGGTCTTCCGTCATGGCCTCTTCTATGGCCGCTGCCAGTAGGCTTGACTGCACAGCGGCACTGATCAGCGACGCTGGGTTACGGGGGCGGGCCCATGCCTGAGTACGTTTGAGGTGTGCGTAGACCACCGGTATCACAGACATTGACTGAACCGTAGTGCTTCTGAGTCTACAGATACGACGCATGCCAGAGTGATGCCTGCTAATCTCAGGAGGAAACGGGTCGCTACGTTGAGTAATACTCATCGTACACTCTGTGCATTCTGGGGATAAAATCCGACAAACAGTGAGGTAATCGTGGGAAGACCTATGTTCGGAAATTCACCCGAAAGGCCGGATTCGGGTCCTAACTGGGTTAAGAGCTCTCTGAGTTTCTCCAACGGCAACTGCGTAGAGGTGGCGGGCCTGCCCGGTCGCACGATCGGCCTTCGCAACAGCAGGGACCCCGAGGGGCCGGTACTCCGGTTCACGCCGGACGAATGGCATGCCTTCCTCGGCGGCGCGCGAAACGGCGAGTTCGACAGCTTCGGCGCGGCGTGACCGTACCGGCATAGCGCGTAGCGCCCGGTAGAGATAGCTGTTGGTCTGAACAAAACGGAGGGCCCAAGCGAGTCCTCCGTTTTTGTTTGCCCGCCGCAGGGCTGGATCGGCAATTCGTGTCCCCTCCGCTCTCCGGCTGCTTCTTCGCAGCCGCTATTGAGGCCGGCGGCGGCCAAGCCGGGCTGGATCCGGCGGCCAATGCTTCAGAGATACGTCAGCTGACGGATGTCTTGCCGTGCAACTTGCATGAAACTTGCTCTGTACGGAGGGCGTGACCGGCGTGCGGCAGGTGAGCCGATCCTCGGGCCGCAAGTCAGCGTGCCGGGAGCCGCCACCTTGGCGATGACGGAGAGGCGGGACGTTGGACGTTGCCCGGCTGCGGGAAAGCTTCGCCCATGTCGCGGTGCACGGTGACGAGCTACCACTTTTCTTCTACTCCGACTTGTTCCTGAAGCACCCCGAGGTGCGGGACATGTTCCCTGTCTCGATGACGGCGCAGCGCAGCCACCTCGTCGACGCGCTGGTGAAGATCGTCTCGCAGGTGGACAGCGTTGCCGATCTGACCGTGTTCCTCCAGGGACTGGGCCGCGATCACCGCAAGTTCGGCGTTATCGCCGAGCACTATGGCGCCGTCGGCTCCAGTCTGCTGGCGACCTTGGAACATTTCTCCGGGCCGGCCTGGACACCGGAGCTGGCCGCCGACTGGACGGCAGCCTATGAGCTCATCGGTTCCGTGATGACGGCGGCGGCGAGCGCGGACGAGATGGTGCGGCCGCCGTGGTGGCGGGGCAAGGTCGTGGGCCACGAGCGGAGGTCGTTCGATGTCTCCGTGCTGTTCGTCCAGCCGGAGCCGCGAATGGACTACCTGCCGGGCCAGTCCGTGGCGATCGAATCCCCCAGCCGCCCAAGGCTGTGGCGTTACTACTCCATGGCGAACGCACCGCGCCAGGACGGGCTGCTGGAGTTTCACATCCGGCTGATCGACGGCGGCGCCGTGAGCATGGCGCTCACCAGCTCGACGATCGCTGGCACCGAGCTCAGGCTCGGGCCTCCCGTCGGGGTTCTCACGCTGAGTCAGCCCGTCTCCGGCCGGGACCTCTTGCTGGTGGCGGGAAGTACCGGGCTGGCCCCGCTGAAAGCCATTCTCGACCAGGCGGCCACGCTGCCGCAGCCGCCGAAAGTACACCTGTTCTTCGGTGCGCGGACCGCCGACGGGCTTTATGACCTGGACAGCCTGGAGAAGATGGCCGCCCAGTACTCGTGGCTGACCATCACGTCAGTCGTGTCGGCCGACCCCCGGTTCGCCGGCGAGGCCGGCAGCCTTCCGGATGTAGTAGCCCGGTACGGCGATTGGTCAGGCCACGACGCCTACCTGGCCGGCCCGACCCAGATGGTCCGGGACGGTGCCGCTCAGCTGGCCTCAGCGGGCATGGCGGAGGATCACATACACATCGAGGATTTCGGGTGGAGCGAGCCTTGACCACAGCATGGTTCGACGAGCAGAGCCGGATGGGCCCCGAAGAGCTGCAGACCGTGATATTTCCTACGTCGCGGTTGGGGCGGCGTGGCTATGAGGAAGGGCCTGTCCGGGATTTCCTCAGCGGGGTGCACGCGGAGTTCGTGCGTCTGGTGAACGAACGCACGTCCCTGTGGCAGGAGGTTCAGCGGCTCCGCCGCCGGATCATCGCCGGAGAGGTCGACGGTGATGCGCAGACGGTCCTGTTCGGCGAGGCAGACGCGCATGTACACGCGGTGCGGATACTGTCAACCGCGCAGGTCACCGCCGAGAAGTACGTGGCCGATGCGCAGGATTACAGCAGCCGGCTAACCGCGGAGGCCAAGCGGCGCCGCGATGAGATCATGCAGGAGGCCCAGCAGCACTCGGACATGATCCTGGACGACGCACACGCCAAGGCCCGCGAGGCAGCAGTTTCCGCGCTGGATGTGGCCGCGGCGCCGCAGTCCGACGAAGAGCAGCGGGCCGCGCAGGCGGAACTGGCGTATCTGCGTACCTACAGTGGCGTCTACCGGGCGCACCTGCGCGCTTACACCGAGGGAATCCTGCGCGGTATCGAGGAGTGGGAGCGCAAGGAAGCAGCCTCACTCCAGGAAGCAGCACAAGTCAGGGCAACTGCCGGGGCACCGGCGATTGATAGTAACGGGCATCGGCCGATTGATGGCAACAACGGATACCGGCCCCATTGAAAGGACGCGGGCAGTGGCACGATATGATCCAGGCCCCGATCCTGGGCCGGGTCGGCCTGGCCGCAGGCCCTGACTGACTGCCATGCGGCGCCGCATTAACGGGCGCGCCAAAAGTGGCCGATTTCTGCTGTTGCGGCAGCAGAAATCGGCCACTTTCGGGTTTATGGGCGCGCGCTTTCGAGCCGGTTACCAGCTCACGAAATGCCTAGCCGCCAAGCGTGGCAGTGGCTTACCAAATAAAGGCAGCAGGCTTGGCGTGAACGGAGCTGGCCAGGTAAGCGCTGGCTGCGGGACGATTGGCGCCTGCCGCGTGCCGGGTACTTGCCTGGTCACCGGGGCCGTGGCCCGAGGTGACGGCGCCCTCGGCGCCGAGGCCGCCGAGCACGAGAGCCAGAATGAGAACCCCTCGTGCCGCCCGCCGCGGCGGATCGACTCGCGATACCTGCGCCGGGCTCTCGGCCGGACCAATTCGTGTATGCTTCGGCTGATAAGTCGTCATCGAGGCGATCCCCTTATCGGTAACTTAGATATGAGGTCTGCGCAGACTGTCTCAATACCGAAGCTACCGCATTATCCAACTCGCGATATGGCATTCGGGTAAATCCGCACGACGATTTTCCCGGCTCCCCTTGGCGTCGTCCCCGAGTCCGAACATGGTCGTATATGTGCACAGTGCAATAAGTCAGTCAATTCGGCGATTTCGGCGAAACTGGTTCAGGCTCGCGGGCTTTCCTTGGCCCTGAGATGATCTTCCGGGGCTGGCCCGCGGGCGATCCGGATTGCCTGCGGATGATCACAGAGCCCGGCCGGGGATGTCTCACCGGATGGATCGGCGGCCAGGCTTTGAAATTGGCCGTGAAAGTTGCACCGCAAGTGAAGGACGGGGCGCGGGGCAGAGGTATTCGCTGTTCGCTAATTCCGTGCGGTTACGGCTGGGAATTGCCGGCCTTGGGTATTAGCCTCAAAAGGGATGCTTCGGAACATTCCTGTTCGGGTGTCAGCTACGATCTCTCGACGGGCGGTAGAAGGTGCAAGGCGATCATGGAATTCCGAGCCCTAGGACCGATTGAGCTCTGGTTGGCCGGACGGCGGCAGGATCTTGGGCGCGCCCGGGCGCGATCCATCCTGGCCATGCTGCTGCTGGCGCCACGCGCGCTGGTCCCGGTCGAGACCCTCATTGACCGGCTCTGGGATACGGAGCCTCCGCCCAAGGCCAGGGACAGCCTTTCGGTCTACGTGGCGAGGCTCCGGGCCTCCCTCCGGCAGGCCGTGGGAGACGACGTGCGGCTGGTGGGGCGGGCGCAGGGCTACCTGCTCGAAGTCGATCCCGAGACGGTCGACGTGCATCAGTTCCGCCGGCTGCGCCGGCAGGCGGGTGCCCTGGCCGCCAGCGGCGACTACGAACAGGCCGCCGGGCTGCTGTGCGAGGCGGACGGGCTCTGGCGCGGCCAGGCGCTGGCCGGGATCGGCGGCGACTGGGCCGCGCGGATGCGGGACGCCCTCGAGGAGGAGCGCCGTTCCGCAATTCTCGAGCGGGTGGGGTGCGAGCTGGAGCTTGGCCGGCACGCGGATCTGGTCGGTGAACTCCGCCAGATGCTGGTTCAGTACCCATCGGACGAAACGCTCGTCGCCCACCAGATGACCGCTCTTTGCCGGAGCGGACGGCCGGCCGACGCCCTGAGCCTCTACCGGGAAACCCGTGGCCGCCTGGTTGAGGAGCAGGGCACGGAGCCGGGGGCGATGCTGTCCGAGCTTCATCAGCGCATCCTGAGCCGCGACTCCGGGCTGGCCGTCAGGCCCTCCGGTAGGCGCCCAGCCGGCGCGGCGCCGCCCGACACCCTTCCGCCCGAGACGGCGGAATTCGTCGGCCGCGACAAAGAGCTCGCGTCGCTTACCGGGGAGCACGGCGGCATCCCGGGGATCGCCGTCATCGAGGGTATGCCGGGCGTAGGGAAGACCGCGCTGGCGGTTCGCGCGGCCCGCCTGGTCTCCGGGCAGTACCCGGACGGGACGCTCTACCTCAACCTCCATTCCCACGATCCCGGGAGCCCCTCGCTCGACCCAGCCGAGGCACTGCACCGCCTGCTCCAGATGCTGTCCGTGCCGGCCGCGCAGATACCGGAAACCGTCGGCGAGCGCACCGCACTGTGGCGGGCCCACCTGAGCCGGCGTCGTGCCGTCGTGATCCTGGACGACGCGGCCGGACACGATCAGCTCGGCCCGCTCCTGCCGGCGACGAGCCGGTGCCTGATCTTGATCACCACCCGGCGAAGGCTTCCCGGCCTCGGCGGCCGTACGCTGACCCTCGACGTCCTGCCCGTCGACGAGGCCACCACGTTGTTCCGGCGGATCCTCGGCGAGAGCCGGGCCGCGGACGCTGATCAGATCGCGGCGGCCATGGCATTGAGCGGGCGGCTGCCGCTCGCGATCCAGCTCACCGCCAGCCGGATCGCGCAGGATGGCCCGCCGGGCCTCGGCGGCCTGATCGACGAGCTGTCGCACTCCCCAGCGCGGCTGGGCGACACGGGTGTGGCGGCCCTCGACGCCCCAGAGGTGATCGCTGCCTTCGATCTGTCCTACCGTGCGCTGGAGCCCGACCACCAGCAGTTCTTCCGGCGGCTGGGCATCAGTCCGTGCGCCAGCTTCAGCCTGCTGGCCGCGGCCGCGCTGGGCGGCGGTACCCTCGCCGAGGCGGAGAAGGCGCTCGGCGCCCTGCTGGATTATCACCTGCTGACGCAGACCCCCGGCGGGCAGTATCGCTTCCACGACCTCATCCACGGCTATGCGGCTACGCGCGCCACGGAAGATGACCCCGGGACCGAGCAGCGGCAGGCCGTGAGCAGGCTCCTCGACTACTACCTGCACGCCGCCGACCGGGCCGACCGGGTCCTGCACCCGTTGCGTCGCCGGGGTCCCGCGCCGGTTAGTCAGGTTCCGGCGGGCAGGCCGGCCCTGGGTACCCAGGAGGACGCGGCAGCCTGGCTGGAATCGGAGTGGCGCAACATCCTGCAGGCCGCGCGCTACGCGGGCCGGCACGAGTGGAAGGGCAAGTGCGCCGACCTCATCGACCTGCTGACCGACTTCATGGAGATCAGGGCGTACTGGGACGAGGCGGCGGCCGCCCATGCCCTCGCCCTGCAGGCCAGCCGGGATATCGCGGATCCGGCCCGAATCGCGCGGGCGGCGCTGGCGCTCAGCGCGGTGCGCCAGCAGACCGGCCAGCACGAGGCGGCAATCCCCCTGGCGGAGGAAGCCGCGACGATCTACCGGTCGCTGGCCGACCGGAGCGGCGAGGCCGCGGCCCTCGACCAGTTGGGCCAGGCGCACCAGCGCACCGCCCGTTCCCGTGAGGCGCTCGCCTATTTCGAGGAAGCACGGATGCTGTACCGCGCCGCCGAGGACTTGCGCGGCGCGGCTGACACCTTGAGCCATTCCGGTATCGCCTGCTGGTTCATGGGCCGTTACCCCGAGGCCGACGCTCAGATGCGGGAGGCGCTGTCGCTCTATCGTGCGGTCGGCGACCGGCGCGGGGAAGCGAAGGTGCACAACAATCTGGGCCCGGTACACCTGTCCAGCGGTTACCACCGGGACGCGCTCGACGCCTACCAGGAATCTCTGCAGATCTTTCGCGAGATAGACGGACCGCAGAACGAGGCGGTCCTGCACCACAATATCGGCAGCGTCCACCGCTACAAGGGCAGCTACACCGAAGCCCTGGCGGCCTGCCGGCGGGCCCTGGCGATATACCGGGACATCGGCGACCTGCCCCATGAAGCCGAGGTGCTCAATGACATCGGCGCCATCTACCAGAGCGCGTCGTGCTACGACGAGGCACTCGCTCATCATCAGCGGGCGCGTCTGATCGCGGAGGATACTGGGAATCTGTCCCAGCAGCTGATCGCCCTGCGCATGATCGCCGACATATATCGCGGATCGGGCCGGTACGGCGAGGCGCTTGAGCACTATCACGGCACTCTCAGGCTGTCGCGGGACATCGGCGAGCCATACGAGGAAGGCAAGATCCTCGAAGGAATCGCGGAAGCGATGCTGGACGCGCAACGGTTCGAGGCCGGGCGGATTGCGTTGCGGCAGGCGCTCGACGTCTTCGAACGGCTCGGCGTGCCGGAGGCAGAGTCCGTGCGGATACGCATAGAGACCATGACACCGGACCTTGCCGCTCGCATCTCCTAGTCCGGCGTACCGCCGCCGCTCGCCGGTTTGCCGTCCGCCGTCTTGATGCGCGAACCCGCGAGCGACCGGGGGTGCAAGGTAAGCGTCAAGGCAAGAGCAAGATGAGCGGCCAGGCTGGTAGTGCTCGATGGTGCTGCACTCCCCGGTAGCCGGAGGCTGCTGGCCGCCCGATCTCGGGGGGCGCAGCAGCCCGACGCTACCCGGGAGGTCTTCATGGGTGGATTGTCTCTGCCGGGCTATGGCCCGTCTGCTGCTGTGGCCTATGGCGCGTCTGCTCCTGCGAGCGCTGACCGGCCTGCTCCTGACGGCCTGCTGGCCAGCGCCGAGCAGTTCATCACGCTGTTCCACGCGGAGAATGGCCTGGGGCCGCCCGAGCGGCGGATCCGGCAGGTCCGCCGCGAGATCGAGGCGTCGGGCACTTACTGGCACACCCCAGCCGAGCTGGCCTTTGGTGCGCGTGTTGCCTGGCGGAACAGCTCGCGATGCATCGGGCGGCTGTACTGGCGGAGCCTGCGGGTGCGTGATCGCCGCGAGGTCACTACGGCACGGGACGTCGCCACCGAGTCGGTGGCGCACCTGCGCGAGGCGACCAACGATGGCCGGATCCGGCCGATAATCACTGTGTTCGCACCGGACGTGCCGGACCGCCCCGGGCCGCGGATCCTCAGCTCCCAGCTGGTTCGGTATGCGGGCTACGACATCGTCGGGGGCGGCGTCATCGGGGACCCGGCCAACGCCGATCTCACCCGGCAGGCCCGCGCTCTCGGCTGGCCCGGCGGCCGCCCGGCCGGACGGTTCGACATACTTCCGCTGCTCGTGCAGGAGGCCGGTGCGCCGGTCACCATGCACGAGATACCCGACGACGCAGTGCTCGAGATAGGAATCGAACATCCGGAGTTTCGCTGGTTCGCCAACCTCGGGCTGCGGTGGTATGCCGTACCGGTCATCAGCGACATGTACCTGGACATCGGCGGCGTCCGTTATCCGGCCGCGCCATTCAATGGCTGGTATATGTGCACGGAGATCGGGTCGCGTGACCTCGGCGACAGTGGCCGTTACGACGAGCTGCCGGTCATCGCCCGCCACATGGGCCTTTCCGCGGCCAACGACCGGAACCTGTGGAAAGACAAGGCGCTGACCGAGCTCAACCTCGCGGTCCTGCATTCGTTCAGCACCGCCGGCGTCGCGATCACCGACCATCACACCGAGTCGGCCCGCTTTCTCCAGCACATGGAGCGGGAAGAACAACACGGCCGGACGTGCCCGGCCGACTGGACCTGGATCGTGCCGCCCGCCGCGTCCTCGGCGACCCCGGTCTTCCACCGGAATTACCAGAACTTCGACACGACGCCGAACTTCTACCGCCACCCGGCGCCTGCCACGCGTACGTCGGCCAGCTTCCACGAGCTTCCTCAGCCCGCGGCGGAGATGGCCGCGCTGTGCCCCCATCGAGCCGGGGAACATGTCCCGCACCTCCGGATGCTTGAGGAACAGGTCGAAGTAGAAGAACAGACGTCGTTACTTGCAGAGCAAGTCTCATGCAAGTTGCATAGCGAGACATCCGTCAGCTGACGTATATCGAACCAAGGCCAGCGAGTGGGCTGGCGATATCTGCCACTATGGCGACCGGTAACCGGTTAGGCCGTGTGCGTGACTTTCACGCGGCGCCGGAATGAAAGGGTCGCCGTGAGCAGTTTCCCGGCACGACAGGCCACCTTCCGCGACGTGTTCACAGTCCGCGAGTTCCGCGCCCTCTGGGCGTCGCAGATCCTGTCGGAGGGCGGGGACCGGCTCGCGCTGGTCGCGCTGACCCTTCTGATCTACGACAGAACGCGCTCACCGCTGCTGGCCGCCCTGGCCTACGCGGCGGGCTACCTTCCCTGGATCGTCGGCGGCCTGTTTTTCTCCGGCTTCGGAGACCGACTGCCGCGGCGGGAGATGATGGTCGCCTGCGACGTGATCCGGGCGCTCCTGGTCGCCGCGATGCTCATCCCACGGACACCGGTGGCCGGCCTGGTCGGCCTGCTGTACCTGACCACGACGGCGCAGGCGCCGTTTGAAGCGGCCAGGTCCGCGATCCTGCCCGATATACTTCGCCGCGATCGCTATGCCCTGGCCGCGGCGGTCATGCAGACCACCTTCCGGGTGGCGCTGGTGGCCGGAGCGGTCGTCGGGGGCGTCACGGTCGCCCTCATCGGGGCCCGGGCGGCCCTTGGCGTGGATGCCGCCACGTTCGCCGCTTCCGCCGTGCTGGTCCGCTTCGGGACCCGCGCTCGGCCGGCCACAGCCGAGTCCGATTTCCACGCGCTGAAACAGCTGCGCGGGGGAGTCCGGCTGCTCCTGGGCGACAAGACGATCCGCACGCTGATGATGCTCGGCTGGCTGATCGCGCTCTACTCGATCCCGGAAGGCATCGCGGCTCCGTACGCCGCACGACTCAGCGGCGGGCCGGTAGCCGCCGGGCTCGTCATCGCCTCCGGGCAGGTCGGCGCCGTCCTGGTCACGCCGATCTTCACCAAGAGCATCGGCCCGCTGACCCGGCTGCGCTGGATAGGGCCGATGGCCGTGTGTACCTGCGCCGTGCTGCCACTGACCGTCTTCCGCCCGGGCCTGGTCGGCTCGATGGCGATCTTCGCGCTGTCGGGCACGTTCGCGATCTACCAGATCGCCGCGAACACCGCGTTTGTCCAATGGGTGCCAGACGAGCGCCGGGCTCAGGCATTCGGCCTGGCCAGCATCGGGACGGTCGTCAGCCAAGGCGGAGCCCTCATGGCGGCGGGCGCCGCCGCCGAGGTCATACCTCCCGCGACGGTCATCGCTCTCGGCGGCGGGCTGGGCGCTCTGACGGCCTGCGGCCTGGCGCTCCGCTGGCGGCACATGTCACCGGCTGTCGGCCGCCATTCCGCCCGGCATATGCGTGGTCTGGCCACGCTCACCACACCAAAAGGCTGCGAAGCTCGTTCTGCCGGGTCTTGGAGATCTCATCGCCACCTGAGAGATCGTGGCCCGGTGCGAGCTTTGGCCGCCGGGCCACCACCAGCGCGGCTACAGCCGCGGGGTACCAGCCGCCCGGGCCCGCACGGCTGGCCAGACCGGCTGCCGGCGCGCGCGGCCAGCCCGGCCACTCGAAAACGGCCAGAACGAGCCGGTCGATGGCATGCACCGGTAAGCAGCCGCTGTCTGACTCGGCATCATGGGCGTCCCAGCCAAAACCAGGCGCGGGACGGATGTCCGGGCAGACAGGGAGCACCCCAGGCGCCACCATCGCCTGGATGGCCGTGCTGGCGGTAGGGCTCACCGGCCCAGCCTACGAGAGGAGCGCCGGACCGCACACTCCCCGCGACCTTCAGCCCCGGTGCCCGTGCGGGACTGGCGGTGCTGGGGCGAGCAGGTGGCGCTGGGCGCGGTACTGCGCGACGGCGGCATCGCAGACGGCCCGGACCGGCCAGCCCAGGGCCCGGGCGGCGGCTTCCGCCTCGGCCAGCTCCGCCGTGGCCGTTCCGAAGCCCGCACCGCCATCTGTGCCGCTGGCCACCTTGACCGTAACGATCTGGCTGCTGCCCGGCGGCCCCACTTCCACCGCCACCGATGTCCGGGAGGCGGTCAGCCGGCTCATCCGGGACCAGCGGACGCCGAGCGTCCCGGTGTGGGCGAAGATCGCGCTGGCCACGGCACGACGGACCGGTTCAGCGCACAGGGCGGTGAGGACCTGCCCCGGTCGGCCGTGCCGGCCGACGATCGGGGTACACCAGCAGTCCCAGGCGCCGGCCGCCCGCACCGCCTGCAGGACCGAGGGCCACAGCCGGGGGTCGAGGTCATCGACTGTGCTCTCGACGACGGTCACGTCGCCCTCGTGCAGATCCCGCTCCGCGCCGGACGCCGCCCCGACGACCACCCGGGTGATGTTGGGCCGGTCCGGGGTGTCCCGGCCACCGCCGCCGGTACCCACCGCGCGTACCGTCATGGCCGGAAAGCCGCCCGGTGTGGCCGCTGCCGCGAGCAGGGCCGCCCCGGTCGGGGTGGTGCGCTCGCCGGTCAGGTCGCCGCCGGCCAGGTCCAGGCCCGCGGCGGCGGCAATACGGAGGACGGCGGGAGCCGGCACCGGAAGGCGGCCGTGCCGGCTGGTGACGAATCCGCTTCCGGCAGCCAGCGCCGAGCAGCAGACCACGGCCCCCGGCCGCAACAGCCCGAGATCATCCAGTGCGGCCGCCGATCCCACCACGTCGGCCAGTGAGTCGAACGCACCCACCTCGTGGAAGTGCACGTCTTCGGGCGGCTTGCCGTGCACCGCCCCCTCCGCCTCGGCCAGCAGCCGGAAGACCCGTGTCGCGAGATCCTTCCCGGCCGGGCGGAGATCGCTGGCGCCGACGTGCCCGAGCACGTCGGCCAGGTGCCGTTCGCGGTCGGTTACCGTCGGCGTGGTGATCACGGCCCGCAGGCACGCGAGGCCGCCCCGGCGGGCGGTCTCGGTCCGCAGCCCGAGACCGGGCACGCCGAGGGAGGCAATGGCCCCGCGTACCCGCTCCACGTCGGCGCCCGCGTCGAGCAGGGCGGCCAGCAGCATGTCGCCGGCCACGCCCGCGGTCGCGTCGATGTAGGCGGCACCCGGCCGGTCCGTCACCGGTGAACCGCGCGGATGATCTTGGCGGCGTGCGCGGCCGCCCCGAACCCGTTGTCGATGTTGACGACGACCAGACCCGGGCTGCACGAGGCGAGCATGCTGGCCGCCGCGGCCAGGCCGCCCGCCGCGACGCCGTAGCCGACACTGGTCGGCACGCCGATCACCGGCGCGCTGACCAGTCCGGCGACCACACTCGGCAGGGCACCGTCCATCCCGGCCACGACCACCACGCACTCGGCGGCGCGCAGGTCGTCAAGCCGGGACATCAGCCGCCCGAGCCCGGCCACGCCCACGTCGGCGAGGACGTCCGCGTGCACGCCCAGCACGGCCAGCGTCGCCGCACATTCCCGGGCCGCTTTCAGGTCGGTGGTGCCCGCCGTCACGACCAGCACGTTGCCGCGCGCAGGCGGCAGGGGCCCGACGGCGACCGTTCCGGCCGCTTGATCGGCGTGCACCGCATCGCCGGGGAAACGGGCGGCCGCCCCGTCCAGCACGCCGGCGGGGCAGCGCGTCGCCAGGGCCGGCGCCTCCGGATCACTGGCCCGCAACTCGGCCAGCAGCGCGTAGATCTGCTCGGGCGTCTTGCCTTCGCCGAAAACCACTTCCGGGACGCCCGTCCGCCGTCGGCGGTCCACGTCCAGCAGCGCGAACTCGCCCAGCGGGACGCCCGCCGCCCCGGCCTCCGTTCCGGGCGGCACACGGTGCGCCGTCCCGTTCGGCATCCCCGGCGCTCCATCCGGCACGCCGGCTGCCTTGTTCGGCACGCCGACTGCCCCAGGCATGCCGGGACCCTCAGCCGGCACGGCTGACCGGCGTGATGTCGAGGTTCAGCGAACCGGACCGCAACGGCCGCTCGTCGATCTCCGCGTGCTGATATCCAGCCGCCCGGACGCAGGCCAGCACGGCCGCGTACTCGTCCGGGTCCGCCGCCCGCGGCAGCTCCGCCGCGCCGAGCTGCACTCGGCCGAGATCACCGAAATGCCGCACCCGCAGTTCGCGGTAGCCGCGCTGCTTCAGGCTCAGCTCGGCCCGGTCCACCTGGGACAGTACGTCGGCGCTGACCGGCGTGCCGTAAGGCAGCCGTGATGCCAGGCAGGGCGACGCGGGCTTGTCTGCACTCGGAACCCCCAGGTGCTGCGCCAGCGCCCGCACCTGGTCCTTCCCCACGGATGCCTCCAGCAGGGGATGCCGGACACCGTGCTCGGCCGCCGCGCGCAGCCCCGGCCGCCAGTCACCCGTGTCATCGGCGTTGGCTCCGGACAGTACGGCGGCGAGCCCGCGGCGCCGGGCCAGCGCGGCCAGCCGCTCGTACAACTCGGACTTGCAGTAGTAGCAGCGGAAACGGTCGTTGCGCCGGTAGTCGTCGCGCTCCAGTTCGGCCGTACTGATCAGCTCGTGCCGGACGCCCACGGCCCGGGCCACCGACCGGGCGCCGTCCAGTTCGCCAGACGCGAGGGCCGGCGAGACGGCGGTGACGGCGAGGGCTTGTTCCCCGAGCGCCCGGGCGGCCAGCGCGGCGACCAGCGAGGAGTCCACCCCGCCGGAGAACGCGATCAGGGCGCTGCCCAATCCGGCCAGGCGCTCGGTCAGCTGGCCGGCCAGCGCGTCAAGCTCGTCAGACACGCCGTTCCCTTCTCATGTCACCCGGGCCCGCGCCGCCGTGATCTGCTCCGGCGTCGGGCCGCCGCCCGTCGGACGCATGGCGCGCCATTGCCAACTGCCGGTTTACCCATCGCCAGGCAGCCCATCCCAGGCCTGGCTGATCGCCCGCCCTACCGCAGCCGATCATATGATTCGGACTATACGCTTCGGCTGTACGCTCAGATTCAGCTCATGGCACTTCAGGAGGTCTCGTGCCCATCGAACAGGCAGAGTTCGGCCGCACCGGCCACCAGAGCAGCAGGGTGATCTTCGGAGGGGCGGCTCTCGCGCAGGTCTCCCAGCGGGTCGCGGACGAGACCCTGGACGTCCTGCTCGCCTACGGGGTGAACCATCTGGACGTGGCCTCGTCCTACGGCGAGGCGGAGGTACGCGTCCGGCCGTGGCTGCAGCGCGAACCGGGCCGGTTCTTCCTGGCCACCAAGGGCGACCAGCGCACCGCAGCGGGAGCCCGGGAGGAGTTGCACCGGTCCCTGGACCGGTTGGGCGTCGACCACGTCGACCTCTGGCAGCTGCACGCCCTGGCCGATCCGATCGAGTGGGACACCGCCCTGAGCCCTGGCGGGGCGCTCGAGGCCGCCCTTGAAGCCCGGGAGCAGGGCCTCATCCGCTGGATCGGGGTCACCGGCCACGGCAGCCAGATCGCCGCGACGCACCGGCGCAGCCTCGAGCGGTTCGACTTCGACTCGGTGCTGCTCCCGTACAACTTCGTCACGTTGCAGAACCCCTACTACGCCGAGAACTTCGACGCCCTGTACGAGACCTGCCGCGAGCGGCGGATCGCGGTGCAGACGATTAAGTCGATCGCGCTGCGCCCCTGGGCCGGCCGGCCGCACACCCGAGCAACCTGGTACGAGCCGCTTGAGCAGCAGGACGACATCGATCTCGCCGTGTGGTGGGCGTTGGGCCGCCCCGGGGTGTTCCTCGACAGCGTGGGGGACGTGGACCTGCTCCCGCGAGTGCTTGACGCGGCCAGCCGGTTCACTGGGCCGCCGGACGACGCGGCGATGAGCGCGCTGGCCGACCGGACGGCGGCCGATCCGCTATTCGTCTGACCGGGTCGCGTCACGGGGTGGCGTCGAGCCAGTCGCAGCTGACCTGGTTGGTGGTCTGGGGATCCATGGGCTCGTAGTGGCACTGGGCGCCTCCCTTGCGCCGGTCACTCCTTCATTTCATAGCGCCGCAACGTGCAGGACTTCCTCCATGTAGCGACCCGCGGCTTCCGATGCCTGGTCTGGGGTGCTCCCGCGCTCGCGCGCGTCCATGTAGGCGGCATACCAGTCCCACCAGTTGTGCGGGGCATGGGTCTTCTCGTAGGGGTCGTGATGCTCGGCCGTTTCATGGAGCAGGCCGGCCAGGGAGGCGACGTCCATCGTCAGTCCTCCCACTCCCGCCCCGGAAGGCGCGCCGTGATCTCCTGGAGCAGCCACTCGTTGCCATCTGGATCGCTGAACGAGGCATAGGTCTGGTAGGAGCGATGTTGCGGGTCCGGGCCCGGAACAGGCCCCGCGGCGTTGTGGAACACCTCGCTGACCTCGACGCCGCGACCGATGAGGTCGTCACGCGCCGCGTCGATGTCGTGGACGGCCAGCAGCAAGCGCCTGGCGGAGCCAGGCTCCGCTGTGGTGACGCCCTTCCCGAATGAGACCGAGCACCCCGAGTGGGTAGGCGTTAGCTGGACCACCCGGAAGGCATCGCCTACGACGATGTCCGCGTCCGTCCGCCATCCGAGACTCTGGTAGAACCGCTTCGCCCGATCGACATCCGAGACGGGCAACGTCACGACCTCGAGCTTCATGTCGATGGTCCCCACCTCGGGTATCTGGGTCGAGGCTTTACTGCTGACGTCGGTGCTGGCCATGTTGACCTCCATCGGCCGGTTGGTATTAGCAGCAGCCTGCCGCTTCGGCCGATCCGTCGCGCCTGTGGAGTCCCTGGTCATTACCCCCGGGCCAGGCACTTCAGTGCCTGGCCCGCGGCAGGACCTGGCCTGAGCCCCGCGGTCACGACCGGCCCGGACACGACCGTGCTCGATGCCCTGCGGGACATTCGGCTGCACCAGGACCCTGCGGTACCGGGACTTTCGCCCCTGTGGGCTGACCCCTTGCGTCCCTTCCGGGGTCGCACGTCACGGACGCAGTCTGGAAAAGGGTCAAGGTCATGATCGTCGCATCCGGCGCCGGTCTCACGGCGCCGGATTGCGGCAAGGAGGAAGTTATGGCGGCAAGTTCGATCGTCGTCGCGACGGATGGCTCCCGGGAATCCGTGCTGGCCGTGGAATGGGCGGCTCTGGAGGCCAACCGGCGGGGGGCGCCGCTGCGCATCGTGTCGACGTCGGCCATGCCGCCGCGCATGAGGCCGGCCTACGGCTCCCAGGAAACGGTGGCCGATGCGCTGCAGGCGGCCTCGGTGCACTCGCTCGCGACGGCGGCCGGCCGGGCCGCCGAGGTCGCCCCCAACGTGCGCGTGCACACCGACCTGCTGTCGGGTGCGCCTGCGCGGGCCATAACCGACGCCGCGTCCAGCGCGTCCATGCTCGTCGTCGGGGCCCGCGGCGCCGGCGGGTTCGCCGCCATGATCCTCGGCTCGGTGAGCCGGTACGCCGCGATGCACGCGGCCTGCCCGGTCGTGGTGGCCCAGGAGGAAAGCCTACCGGTGCACCAGCAGATCGCCGTTGGCGTCGGCGACCCTGACGAGGCCGTCAGCGCGCTGCAGTTCGCATTCGACGAAGCCGCCCTGCGCGGCGCGAGCCTGCGGGCCGTCCACGCCTGGTACTGGCTGCCGGAACTGCGGCCGGTCTGGGCTGCCGGGGAGGCCCTCACCGCGGCGACGAGCGGGACCGGGCTACGGCGGCTCGACCCGGAGGTCGTCTCCGCGGAGTCAGGCCGCCAGCTCGCTGAGATGCTGGCCGGCTGGCACGAGAAGTACCCGCAGGTACAGCTCAGCGAAGACGTCATCCATGGCCATCCGGGCCAGGTCCTCGCCAGCCTGTCCGCCCGCGCCGACCTCGTCGTCCTCGGCAGGCATCGGCGTACAGCCACCGGACCGCCCGGCGTCGGCTCCATTCAGCACGCCGTGCTCAACCACGCGCACGGGCCCATCGCGATCATCCCCTCAGCGCCTTGACTTCTGCTAGCGAGCCGCGTGGCCCCAAGCCGTAGATGGGCCCAGCCGCCGGCGGCGCAGACCACCGGCTGACGGGCGTCAACGAGGACCTGGCCCACGTGTCCGGCGACGGCCCGGCTGCGGATGGCCCGTCCCGACGGTTGACCTCGGGCGTTCAATCGGCGCCCGGTGCCGGGCGGCGAGCACCGGCTGTTGGGGGTGGCCGTACATCGTGGCGTAGCCATCGATTACCGCGTCGGCCAGCAGCCAAGTGTCATGAGACGTTGACGCGGGGCTGCTGAGGGCCCCCGAGGAGCGCCGCCTCGGCAGCGCCAGCCCGGCCGGGGAAGTCCTGCACGGTCGCGCCCGCTGTGGCTATGGTCTGGCGTGATGTGCGGTAGTGGTGCCCGCACAGCAGCAATTCCACCCGGTTCGGCCGCCCATCTGTGGGCGGCATGATGACCCGCGCCACGGGCTGGGCGGGGCAGCAGCATGCCCGGCTCTCATCGCACAGCGGCGACGACCATTGGTTCGGGACGGGCAGCAGCTTCACGGATTCCGATGTACTGCCACCGTCAGCGCCTCTGCGCGGAAAACTCGGCTCCATGAGCTGAGCGTGGCCCGCCCGCGGACCCGCCAGTAGAGACGTAATTCCCGGCCCAGTGGGCCAAAGGTCGCGGCTGCCTGCGTCGCGAGTTCGGTGAAAACACAGCTGTCCTCCATCCCGTTGGCCGGACCGCATTTTCACCACAGCCCACGTCACGAACCGTCGGCGCTTGACCGTCTGCCGGGCCTGGCCCGTGCCGTGGCCTCGTCGCATACGGAAAGCTGGACCGTCCACATCGCCGATGTCAGCGTGCCGAACCTACGCAACTGGTCGCGCAGCGTCACCGCATTGCCGTCACGCGCTGAGGCGACTGCGTCCTCCGCAGCGTGCTCCAGCCGGGTCAGCCGGGCCGCTAGCAGCGGTCGGGTCCCGGCAGTCCGGCCGCCGGCGGCCGAGGCCGGCGCGGCACGCTCAGCGGCCTTCACCTCGGCCAGAATTGCGCTGGTTGCCTTGGTGACCTGGCCCGCGAGGCCGTCCGCCAGCGGCGCGTCGGCTGCGCCGACAGCGAGTATCCACAACCTGGCCAGGTGCGGCCCGCAACGCGCTTGATGATCTCGCACATCGTCTGCCGTATTCATGGTTGACCCTCCACGATGACCGGGGCCTCATTGCATGCCCGGTTTCCAGCCCCTATCAAGGGGCCTAAGTCCTCCTGCTGGCTGGGGCGCAGGGCGCGATGATCGGGACGTCGGTCATCTCAATGCCTCCCGGGAACGATGGGTGGAGCCCTTTCCGTGGCAAGCTATCGCTATGACAGATGACAAGCCGGAGCCCGCAGCCAAGGAGAGGGTAACGGCCGAGCTGGATGAATTCATGGCGACGGTGCTGCGCCACCTGCGCACGGGGCAGGGCAGCCCCCTGGAAGAGCTTGGCCTGGATAAGGCAGCGGACGAGCTGCAGCACTGGCGGCCGGATATCCCAGGTTCAGGAGCACAGGAATAACCATGATCGCGGTCAGGAATGGCATTCGATTAGGGCCGGGCTCATCGGCGGCACGTGCCCTCGGTAAACGACCTGGCAGCCAAGTCGGGCCCTATTAGGCACGGCCGCTTGCCCCGGGTCCGCCGGGTCCCCGGACTGCCCTGTTCCTGGCGGCGGTCCAGCTGTCATCAATGTCGGCCGCGGGTGCGGCGACGGAGTTATTGCCAGTTGGCGGTGGACCGGCCAATGTAGCAGGTGGGGTCGCAGTAAGTCTGCTGGCTGGCTCCGGGGGAGGGATTCATGACCGTGGTGGCACCGCCAGGGGTGGAGTTCGTTACCGACGCAGTCGCGCACTGGGCTGTGGTGCAGCCGGACGCGGAGGCGCTGACCTACGGCGAGGTGCGGTGGACCTGGGTGCAGTGGGACGACCGGATCCGGCGGGTCGCCGGTGGCCTGGCCGCGCTCGGCCTGGGGCGTGGCGGCCGGGTGGCGTTCCTGGACAAGAACAACCCGGCGTGCCTGGAGGTGTCGCTGGGCGCTGGGCTGCTCGGTGCGGTCAACGTCGTGATCAACTGGCGGCTGGCGGCTGGCGAGCTGGATTACGTGATCAACGACTCCGGTGCCAGCGTGCTGTTCGCCGGGGCCGAGTTGCTGCCCGCGGTCGAGGCCATCCGGGACAGGCTCCCGGGCATCACCGAGGTGATCGTGGTAGGCGGGCCGGACGACGCGTATGAGCCGTTCCTGGCCGGTGCCGGGCCGGCCGGCCGCGGCCGCGAGGTGACCAGGGATGATCTGTGGCTGGTGATGTACAGCTCCGGGACGACCGGCCGGCCGAAGGGCGTGATGCTGTCGCACCATAACATCGTCGCGCACACCCAGAACGCGGCCCCGGTAGCGCCGATGGGTCCGGGTGATCGCAACCTGGTCGCGATGCCGCTGTTCCACGTCGGCGGCATCTGCTACGCACTGTTGGGCATTTATGCCGGGGTGCCCACCACGTTCACCCGCGAGCCGGATCCGGCCTCGCTGCTGGCGGCGTTCGCCGCCGGGGTCACTCATACGTTCTTCGTGCCTGCGGTGGTGGCCGCGCTGCTGGCTGCGGGCGAGGAGGCGATCGCCGCGCTGGGCGGGCTGAAATACCTGCTTTACGGGGCCGCGCCGATGCCGCTTCCGTTGCTGCGCCAGGCGCTGGCGGCGTGGCCCCAGCCGAACTTCGTCCAGGTTTATGGCCTGACCGAGCTGGCTGGGGTGATCAGCACCCTGTCTCCGGAAGCGCATCGGGACGCCGCACGGGAGGACCGGCTTGGCTCGGCGGGTACCTTGCTGCCCGGCGCGCAGGTGCGGGTGGTGGACCTGGCCGCCGGCCAGGACGCCGCTGTCGGCCTGCCGGGGGAGTTCTGGTTCCGGTCGGCGCAGCAGATGATGGGCTACCTGAACAAGCCGGACGACACCGCCCGGGCGATCACCGAGGACGGCTGGCTGCGCAGCGGTGACATCGGGCATGTCGATGACGGCGGGTTCCTGTTCCTCTCCGACCGGGTCAAGGACATGATCATCACAGGCGGGGAGAACGTTTACTCATCCGAGGTCGAGCAGGCCGTGTCCGGGCACCCGGCGGTAGCCGAGGTCGCGGTGATCGGCATTCCCGATGACCACTGGGGGGAGACCGTCAAGGCGATGGTCGTTCTCCGGCCTGGCCGGCAGGCGACCGAGCAGGAGATCATCAAATTCACCCGGGAGCGCCTGGCTCACTACAAGTGCCCGGGCACCGTCGACATCATCGACGCGTTGCCGCGTACTCCCAGCGGAAAGGTACTTAAGCACAAGCTGCGCGACCCGTACTGGGAAGGACGCGACCGCCAGATCTGACCGCGGCGGGTTGTCGCCCGGTCCGGGCATGCTGGGGAGATGGAGACTGGCAGCTGCCCGGACGGGGGCGTTTTCGTCGCTGCGGACGTCCACTACCTGGCGTCCGGCAGCGCCCGGGCGGCGGCCGTCGTAGCAGCCGATGCCGGCCTCTCCCGGCTGGTGGCTGACCGCGTTGAACTGGCGGGGGCGGTCGCCGTGGCCTGTACGCCGCCCGGTCGGCCCCGCACCGGGGTCGCGCGGCTCACCGGGGGCGCGTTCTGCTACACGATCGCCGTCGGGCTCGTGGCGGCCGCTCCCACCATGCCGGCCGCGGTCGCCGCGTGCGTGCTGGTCGGCGCGGCGTGACGGTGGACTCGAAGCGATCGCTGTATGTCCGCACCGCCCGGCCCGAGCTCTCGCTGCCGCCTGAGCTCAGCTACGGTGAGATCAAGGGCTTTACGCTCTACGCCACGCGCACGATACTGTCCGGTGGGGGATCGGGGCTCATCGAGCTGGCCAAGACCAACGTGCGGGACCTGGAAGTGGAGTAGCGGCCACTGCTTACCGGACGATCACCATGAAGCTCTCGGACCGGGCCCAGGCGCGCACCGCCCTGGCCGACAGCGTGGTCCTTGCCCTCGCCTCGCTGGTCACTTACCTGCTGGCCACCAGGCTGCTGTCCCGGGTGCACTCGGTGTCGCCCGCCGACGACATGCTCGGCGGCCTGTGGGCGGTGATCGCCACCATATTCGTCAACCGCAGCACCTACTCCGACAGCCTCAGCGCGGCTGTGTCGCGCATGGCGGCTACCTTCGTGAGCTTCGTGTACTGCCTGATCTACCTGGCATTCCTGCCGTTCCACACGTGGGCGCTGGCGCTGCTCGTCGGCGTGAGCGCGCTGACCGCGACGCTGATCGGCCGTCCCGGCGACGCGATCACCGCCGCGATCACGACCACGGTCGTCCTCGTGGTCGCCGCGGTCAGCCCGCACGGCGCCTGGGAGCAGCCGATCCTCCGGCTCGCGGACACGGTCATCGGCGTCGCGGTCGGCGTCGCGTCGGCCTGGCTCGACCAGCGCGTGATCCGGCCCCGGATCCGTCCGCCAGGCGGCGGCTCGGCCAATGCTCCCGGCTAGGAGCGCAGCGTGCCGGTCGAGTAGGAGGGCCCGCCGTTCGCCGCTCCCGCCGGGGCCGCACCCATACCCGGCAAAGCACAGTCCGGGCAGCTAGGCAGACGCGAATCTGCGTTTCCCGGGTGAGTGCAGTGAAATTACTGTAGATCGCCTGAAAAGTTCGCAGGTTAGGTTAAAGCACCTGCCAGGTCATCTGGGACCTCACGGCGGCACCGTCGTCGAAAACGAGCACGAATTCCGCGCCGTCCGGGCCGAGTCCCTGCAGCGAGTGCGGCAGCCCGGCCGGGAAGAACCAGAGGTCTCCCTTGAAGACATCCTCGACGCTCGGCATCCCTTCACGACTGAGGGTCGTGATCCAGCTCCCTGCTCTGTCAGGAAAAAGCACGATATTTCTGGAAAAGTATTTCTAGTTTTCTCTTTCAAGTGTAGGGTGGAGTAGGCACCGGGAAACTGCCGGAAAGTGGCGAGATGCCAGGTCCGCGCAGGGGAACCGACCAATGTCTCAGCGACCCGGGCCCCCTCGCGAAAGAAGTAACCCCATGACCCAACGACCGGCACCACACGTCACAGCCGACACGCTGCCGTCCCTGTCAGCTGACGGCTCCGTCCAGCTCCCGGCCAGGCCGCGGGCACCCCAGCCCGGGCGGCTGCAGGAGGTCGCTGTGCCCGGGACGCCGGTCGCCGTGCTCGAGCCGGTCATAGGCACCGAGCGATACGCGCAGCTGGTTACCGCGGCCGAACGGTTCCGGGACAGGCTGGGGCAGCGGACCGTCTGGAACGTCAGCTCGACCGCGGTCGGCGGCGGGGTCGCTGAGATGCTGCAAGTGCTCGTGGGGGCCATCGCGGGCCTGGACATCGCGGTCCGCTGGACGGTGATCGGCGGCGACCCGGACTTCTTCGCGATCACCAAGAGGCTGCACAACCAGATTCACGGCCAGGCCAGCGCCGGGCCGCTGAGCAGCGCTGACGCCAGCCATTACGGCCAGGTCCTGGACGCGAATGCGGACGAGCTGCTCAGGCAAGTGCGCCCGGGCGACATCGTGCTGCTCCATGACCCGCAAACCGCCGGGCTGGCGGCACCCCTGGCCGGGGCCGGCGCGCGGGTGGTGTGGCGCTGTCACATCGGCGTGGACTGGCAGAACGACACGACGCGCGCGGCATGGGATTTCCTGCGGCCATATCTGGCGCCTGTGCACGCCTTCGTCTTCACCCGGCGGCAGTACGTGCCGTCGTGGATTCCCGCGGAACAAGCCTGGATCATCCCGCCGTCGATCGACCCGCTCTCCGCGAAGAACCAGCAACTCGACGCCGTCACGGTACAGGCGATCCTGGCCACCATCGGGGTCTTGGACGCCCAGCCGCCCCAGGCACCGGGGCGTTTCACGCGCCGCGACGGGACGGCTGGGGAAGTCACCCGCGCCGGGCTGGTGACGGGCGAGGTCTGGCCCGGCCCGGCCGATCCTGTTGTCGTGCAGGTCTCGCGCTGGGACCGGCTCAAGGACATGTCCGGTGTCATGCGCGGCTTCGCCGAGCACGTGGTGCCCGGCGGCGCCGGGTACCTGATGCTCGTCGGCCCCATGATGAGCGGGGTTGCCGATGATCCTGAGGGCGCCCTGGTCCTGGCTGAATGCCTGGCGCAGTGGCGGGACCTGCCCCCAGCCGCCCGCGCGCGGGTGCTGCTGGTGACGTTGCCGCTTGATGACGTCGAGGAGAACGCGGCGATGGTCAACGCGATCCAGCGTCATGCGCAGGTGGTCGTGCAGAAGAGCCTCGCCGAGGGATTCGGGCTGACCGTGGCCGAAGGCATGTGGAAGGGACGCCCGGTGGTCGGCTCGGCCGTCGGCGGAATAGTGGACCAGGTCGCCGACGGCACCGGCATCCTGCTGCCCGACCCGGCCGATCTGGCCGCGTTCGGGTCGGCGGTGCGGCAACTGCTCGACAGCCCGGACGACGCAAGGCTCATGGGCGAAGCGGGCAAGGAGTACATCCGGCAGAATTACGTCGGGGACCGCCACCTAGCACAGTGGGCACAGCTCGTCGACGCGATCATGGACGATTAGGTCAGCCCGGTCCAGCGATACTGGTTCATCCGCGCGGGAGCAGCCCGGCCACGAGCCAGCCAGGGGCCGGCCGCTGATTACGTGTCCGCTGCTATCTCCTCGATGAGGCTCACCGTGGCCGCGGTCGGCAGGGCTGTCGCGCGCAGGTGCTCGAACGCCAGCGTGTACCGCGCCACCTCGTCCTCGCCGTCGAGGTAGATGCCACCGGCGTGCCCTTCCAGGTAGACCACCGCCAGATCAGGCGCGCCGGGGAAGGTGATGATGACGAACGGCCCGCTGGTGGCGGCGTGCGCCCCCGCGGCGAAGGGCAGCACCTGCAGGCTGACGTTCCGCTGCCGGTCGCCGATATCGACGAGATGCCGGAGCTGGGCCCGCATGACATCCCGGCCGCCGACCATCTGCCGCAGGGCGCCTTCACTGAGGACCGCCCAGAACTGGAGCGGGTGCTGATCGCGGGTGAGCAGATGCTGCTGGGCGAGGCGAACCTGGACGAACTGCTCGCGCTCCTCCTGGCTCTCCTTGACCAGGCTGGCCGCGGCGATAGCCCGCGCGTAGTCCCTGGTCTGGAGTAACCCGGGCAGGAGCTGCGCGTCGTACGTGCCGACGGTGGTGCCGGCGCCGCCCAATTCGGTGAAGCCGGGGTACGCATCGCCGCGAACATGGCTGGTGGACTGCCACCAGCCGTCCTGCCGGGGCTTGCGAGCGAGGCTCAGCAGCGCGTCGCGCCGCGGGTCATCGACGCCGTACTCAGCCAGCAGTTCCCGCAGATCCGTGCCGCGGATACCTCGCTGGCCGGTCTCGATCCGGCTGATTTTGGACCGGCGGCAGTCGAGGATCCGGGCGGCGTCATCGAGCGTGCAGCCGGCCTCCGCACGGAAGCGGCGCAGCGCTGCGCCAAGGATCCTGCGGCGGGCGGGTGGAGCGTCGGTCATCAGGGCACGCCTTTGGTGGGTCGTCAACGGAGAAGGTAGCTGGGCGATGAATGCGTTTTGTGCCCGCCATAAACCGCGTTACCTGCGCTGTTACCGAAAAGGAGAGAGGTGTCCCCGGAAGTGCGCAGGTAAGCGCCGCATACATTACTGCGATGACGTGCTCATTCTCAAGCTCAATCTCGTTACGGTCAGTCGGCGCACTTTATGTGTCCGGTAAAGATACGTGCATGTGCCCCGGTGTCCGTGAATGCTGTCTTTCCGTGCCAGGAAAGGCGTGCACGATGAAGACGACCTTGTCTCCCCTGACCGGATGGACGCGATGAAGCCCGGCTTTTCGCTGCCCGAAATTGACACCAGCAGGCCGCACCCGGCCGCATGTACTGCTCATGGGCACGGATCTGGGTGATCTGCGCTGCTGCGGCTGAGAGGATCCGGCCATGACCTATGGTCGCGACGTCGCTGCGTTCGACGCACGCGCAGGTAGCTACGAAAGTGGCTGGCGCGGGCGGTTGCACCGGCAGATAGCCGACCGCACTGCGGATCTGGCCCTGACGCTGGCGCCTGCGCCACAGCGCATTCTCGATGTCGGGTGCGGGACTGGGTACCTACTGCGCCAACTCGCCGCCCGCTGTCCCCAGGCCGTCGAGCTCGCTGGCGTGGATCCGGCCCCGGCCATGATCGGGTCCGCACGGACAGCGGGTACCGACGGTCGGCTGCGGTGGCTGGAGGGCACGGCGGAGGAGCTACCTTTTCCTGGGGAATCCTTCGACCTGGTGGTCAGCACGACCTCCTTCGATCACTGGGCCGACCAGCGGGCCGGCCTGGCGCAGTGCGGCCGGGTCCTGGCACCCGGCGGCTGGCTCGTGCTCACTGACCTGTTCTCGGCCTGGCTGGTGCCCACCCTGATCGCCAGCCGCCGTCACAAGCCGCGCACTAAGCGCCGCGCGACCCGGCTGCTGCAAGCGACCGGATTTCGGGCCATCCAGTGGCACAACAACTTTGAGACTGTGATCATCCGCGCCGTCACGGCGTGCAGGTAGCTTCTGATCGATCATCTCGAGCAGACTTGACTTTCCGCGGCCCCATACACCGGGCGGCGTGTTAAAGCCGCTGCTGCGTCGGAGGCGCGCTCAGCCCCATGCTGCTGCGGCTCGAGCGGATGCCATTGCCGCCGCCGCCATGGCAAGGCCGCGATCATGCCTGTCCATCTGATCAGCGCCCTCACCGCATGATCGTAACTGTCAGCAAAGGCTGGCGCGACGGAAGCGCCAGGTGGCCCATCACCAGGAGGGCCAGGTCAGTGCTCACCCGGAGACTCTGACAGCATTGGGCAGGCCGCCGAGCTCTCCCAGGTACCTGCAGAACTGGACGGCATCGAACATGACCAAAACGTCGAGAGGAGCCGAAGCCGTCGACACAGCGCGCCCGTCGCCCGGCCTCCCGACCATCGGGAGACAGAAAAGTCGCCGCGAGCGCCTTGACTTCAAGCGCTTGAGGTTTGCTTTGCTGCGGTTATGACGGCTTTCACTATCCAGGATGTGTCGCGGCGTAGCGGGCTCAGCGAGCCGACGTTGCGCTACTACGAAGAGGTTGGGCTGATCGGCCCGATCGACCGGGACGCCGGCAGTGGTCACCGCCGCTATCGCAGCGAGGACGTCGACACGCTCCAGGCACTTGCTTGCCTGCGCGCCATGGGCATGGGCATCGAAGACATGCGCACCTACCAGGCCAACCGTGCGCGCGGGCGTGCGGCCGCGGCTGAACAGCGCGACCTGCTGTTGCGTCATGCCGGGCGTGTCGAAGCGCAGATCGAGACGTTGCAGACCCACCTTGACTATCTGCGCGAGAAGGCTGCCGTGTGGGACGCCCGCGACCGCGGCGATGAGATCGCCGAGGCCGAGGCTTGGGAGCGCGTCCGGGACGCTGTCAACCGGATGGAGGTGGCGCGATGAGTCCGGTGCTGGTCACCGGTGGTTCTGGCTATGTGGGCACGCAGTTGATCGCTGCACTGCTGCGGGATGGGACCGCGGTGCGCACCACGGTCAGGTCCCTCGACCGCGAGGCCGGGTTGCGCGAGGCAGTGCGCCGTGGCGGCGCCGACGACGCTGGCTTGGAGGTTGTCGTCGCGGACCTGACCGCTGACGACGGCTGGCCCGGCGCGGTGGCCGGCTGTGCGGGGATCTACCACGTCGCCTCGCCGATGATCCAGCCAAAGGATCCGGACGAGCTGATCGTGCCCGCTCGTGATGGCACGCTCCGCGTGTTGCGTGCCGCTCGTGCTGCCGGCGCCCGGCGCGTGGTGCTGACCTCGTCCTTCGCAGCAGTCGGCTACACGCCCAAGCCGAGCGCCGACTACACGGAGGCCGACTGGACCGACCCGGACACCCCAGGACTGCATCCCTACCCGCGCGCCAAGGCGATCGCGGAGCGCGCCGCCTGGGACTTCATCGAGCACGAGGGTGCCGGCACCGAGCTGGTGGTGGTCAACCCGACGTTCATCCTCGGGCCGACGTTGACCACGGAGGCGCGTTCCTCGCTACAGATGATCAAGGCGATGCTGGACGGGAAGATGTCCGTCGTGCCGCGCCAGCGCTTCGGCGTCGCCGACGTGCGCGACGTGGCTGATCTGCACATCAGGGCGATGGCCACGCCCGAGGCGGCCGGCCAGCGCTTCCTGGCTCTCGCCGACGGTCCGACGATCAGCTACCTGCAGCTGGCCCAGATCCTGCGCGACCGGCTCGGCCCACTCGCAGAGCGGGTACCGACCGAGGAAGCGCCGGGAGATGAGCTGCCCGATCTGGTCATCCACAATGACCGCGCCCGCAACGAGCTCGGCTGGCGACCGCGTCCCGCCGAAACCACGATCGTGGAAACCGCTGAAAGCCTGCGAGGCCTCGGACTTCTGGATCAGCACCAATGACCCCGGCCCAGGCCGGAACCGTTCTGATCACAGGCCCAACAAGCGGCCTCGGAAAGGTACTCGCGCTGGAGCTCGCGAACCGCAGCGCACCCGAACGCGGACGGTAAGCATCCGACGACCGCCGAGCCGGCACCGCTAATCACATGCACCGGCTGATCACCGACACCGAGTTACCGAAGAAGTTGGGCACGTAGGCCGTGTGGGCAGCGGGGTCCACCGCCACCCCGTCCGGGTTGGAGCCCACGGGGATGGTGGCCGTTACTGTGCTGGTGACCTCGTCGATCACCGACACTGAGTTACCGAGGAAGTTGGCCACGTAGACGGTGCGGGCAGCGGGGTCCACCGCCACCCCGTCCGGGTTGAAGCCCACGGGGATGGTGCGGGTCACGGTCATGGTGGCCTCGTCGATCACCGACACCGTGCCATCATCGCCAACCGTGTCATCGCCGCCATTGGTCACGTAGATGGCGCGGGCAGCGGGATCCACCGCCACCCCGTTTGGGCCGCTGCCCACGCGCAAAGTGCAGGTCACGGTGCCGGTGGTCTCGTCGATCACCGACACCGTGTCGTCGTTGTCGTTGGTCACGTAGACGGTGCGGGTATCGGGGTCCACCGCCACCGCGTCCGGGTTTGTGCCCACGGGGATGGTCCGGGTCACGGTCATGCTGGCCTCGTCGATCACCGACACCGTGTTATCGCCGGCGTTGATTACGTAGACGGTGCGGGTGGCGGGGCTCACCGCCACCGCCTGCGGGAGGCTGCCCACGGGGATGGTGCGGGTCACGGTCATGGTGGCCTCGTCGATCACCGACACCGTGTAATCGAGTTCGTTGGTCACGTAGACGGTGTGGGTATCGGGGTCCACCGCCACCGCCCACGGCCAGTTGCCCACGGGGATGGTGCGGGTCACGGTCATGCTGGCCTCGTCGATCACCGACACCGTGTTAGCAAGGTAGTTGGTCACGTAGACGGTGCGGGTATCGGGGTCCACCGCCACCGCGTGCGGGCCGTTGCCCACGGGGATGGTGTGGGTCACCTGGTAACGAACCGCCGCCGGAGCGTGCGCCGCCGTCACCAGCGGCATCCCCTCCACCACGACCGCCACCACCGCGGCGCACCACCCGCGCGGGGAAAACCGCTCACGAAGCCCCGTGACGCCGCGAACGCCCTCTCGTCCTCGCATGACCTCTCCCCTGTCCGTTGCCCCAGTCCTGGTGGAAATGGCTGGGCCCCCGCCAACGCACCGTTCCCACTTAAAGTAACAGCTCGGCACTTTAAGTAAATGAGAATGCCGGGTATCCTCCTGCTCTACGCCAGGACCTGGCCAGACCGCCCAGCCGCGGGAGAGAAGTGCGCGGCGGCCATGCGCGGGGATCGCCCTCGATGGCCACCCGGGCCAATTATCTGACCGGGAATCGAGGTTAGCGGGGCCCGATGGCTGGGGCCGGGATGTGGACGGCGATGTCTTCCAGGCTGCGCCCGCCGGGTTCAGGCAGCACGAGGGTGAGCGAGAAGCCGAGGACCGCTACGCCGGCGGTGAGCAGGAGCGTTCCGCGCAGGCCCTGCGTGGTCTGCAGCACAGGGAACAGGAAGACCCCGATGAAGACGCCGAGCTTGCCGACGCCGGCCGACCTGCTCCGCCCTTGGGGCCATCCCTTAGTGTCAGCAGTCGGCGTCATGCGGTGGTTGCTGGTGTGGCTCGGCGGGCGACCCGCGCGCGGTCCAGGAGAACGGCCGCGGCGGCCGCGACAAGGGCGGCGCCGAGCGCGATCAAGGTGATCTGCCAGCCCGCCATCCCACCGGCGTTAACCACGCGGACGGTGGTCGCGGGGACCGGCGCGATCGGGGCTGCACTGCCCGGGGGCGGGATCATCGCGAAGGCGGCCGGAACGATGGCGGACGATGCCAGCAAACCGCAGGTGACCGCGGCCAGGACTGCGCCGAGCCGGCGAAGGCGCCGGCCAGTCTGTCGCGCTGCGGTCGGCGGATGAGGTGCCTGGTGAGGAAGGTGTGCACACATGGGGCGGCTCCTGATGAGTCTCGCGACTGGCCGGCCATCCCGGCCCTCACCTGACAGGCTCGCCCTCCCAGGTAGGCGTGAGGCAGAGGCCGGCCTACCCCTTCGCCGCACGGCGGCGATCGGGGTAGTAGTACCCACAGATGCCAAGGCGAGCCCTGGCTCGCGTTAGAGCAGGCCGATGCTGAGCGCAAGGCGGGTGAGGTCGGCGCGGCGACGGCAGCCGGTTTTGTCGCGGATCCGGTCCAGGTGGGAGCGGACGGTGCGAATGCTGATGAACAGTTGGGCCGCGATCTGGGCGTCGGTGCAGCCCTGGGCCACCAGGGTGACCAATTCCCGTTCCCGGGCGCTGAGCGCTCCCGGGCTCAGCGCCCCGGCGGCCGGCGGGTCCGGGGCGGTGAGCATCAAGGCGTACTCGGCCGCGGTGGCCCGGCTCATCGCCGCGCCGCGCTCTTCCGCCGCCCGGGCCCGGTCGGGCCCGAGTGCCTGGCGGGCCTTGCGCAGTTGTTCCTGCTGGCGGCGGACCTCGGCGGGCGCCCCTGCGAACCCCTGACGCCGGAAGAACGCGTCGGCGGCGGCCCAGGCCGTGACAGCTTCGAGGTGACGCCCGGTCGCGGCGCACAGATACCCGCAGCACTCCAGGGCATTGTCCACGTACGGCGGCATGTCGGCCCGGACGGCGATCTGGAGCGCTTCCCGCAACTGCGCCGTGGCGTCCTGGGTGCGGCCCGCCCGCAGGTCCAGCATCGCCATCCGGGTCAGCGACTCCACGAGAGCCCCCTGGGCGCCCGCAACCCGGGCCACGCCCAACCCTTCCATGCAGGCACGCCGGGCGGCGGCTAGATCCCCCGCCTCGGTCAGCGCAACAGTCACACAGTCGCTGCGCATCCGGGCTATCCAGCCGGGGATGTCGCCCGGGATCTGCCTGGCCTGCCGGGCCAGTTGCACGGCGCCGTCGAGGTCGCCGGCGTCAACTGCGGCGAAGCCGAGCATCGCCAGGGCACTCACCTCGCCGGCCGGGTAGCCAAGCTCCCGGGCCAGAGACAGCGAACGGTGGGCGTCCTGGGCCGCCTCGGAGATCCGCCCCAGGTTCAGCAGGGCTACCGACCGGCCGACCAGGCAGTAAACCACCGACCGGTACGGGCGCCTGTCCCGCATGGCGTCGATGACCGCGGTGAAATGGCCCAGCGCCCCGGCCAGATCAGCCGAGTCAAATGCCATGTCCCCGAGCCAGAACTGCGCGGTGCACCATTGCTCGCTGCCCGGCGCGGCACGCCCGGCCGCGTCGCGCAGCAACGGGTACTGACTTACGGCCCGGCCGCGCAGGGACCACCACGGCGCCAGCGCGACCGCCAGCCGCAACGCGGCGGCCGCATCATGCCCGGTGGCCCAGGTCAGCACCTGCCGCACCGTGGCGTCCTCAGCATCCAGCCGCCGTGCAGCGGCTGCCTCTCCGATGGTGGTCTGCAGTCCCCCCGCGGCCTCTTCGGCCACACGCAGTGCGTACCTGGCCAGGGCGGCCGCCGCTGCCTCCTGCTCCCCGGCCTCAGCGAGCAGCCTGGCACCGTAGGCGCGCAGCGTCTCCAGCAGCACATACCGGGACCGGCCATCTGGGCCGGCCCGCGGCGGGCTAAGCAGCGAACAGTCCACCAGATGCAGCACCGCCGGCCCGGCGCCAGGTCCCGCCACCGCCTCGGCGGCATCCAGCGTGAACGGCCCAGGGAACACCGACAACGCGCGGAACACCCGCCGCTCCTGGTCATCGAGCAGCTGGTAACTCCAGGCCACCGTGGCCGCCAGAGACCGCTGCCGGGCCGTCGCCAGCCGGTCACCAGCGGTCAGCAGAACGAACCGGTCATCGAGGCGGTCCAGCAGCTGCGCCACCCCCAGCGCCTCCACCCGCGCCGCCGCCAGCTCAATCGCCAGCGGCATCCCATCCAGCCGCCTCACCAGCCGCGCCACCAACGGCCCCGTCTGGTCATCCAGTGCGAAGCGCGTGTCAGCCCGGCGGGCCCGGTCCGCAAACAGCGCCACCGCCTCACACCCCACGACATCACCCACATCATCCGGGCGGGGCAGGGCCAGCGGTCCCAAGCGGTACGGGGCCTCCGCGACCACCCGCAGCGGCTCCCGGCTGGTCGCCAGCACCCGCACATCATCGGCGCCCACCAGCAGCCCGGCGCACAGCGCAGCGGCCGCGCCGATCACATGCTCGCAGTTATCCAGCACCAGCAGCAACTGCTGACGGGCCAGCGCCCGCGCCAGCGCTTCCGCCGCCGGCACCCCCGGCTGGTCCCGTATCCCCAGCGCCGCCGCCACCACAGCTGCCACTAGCGCGGGGTCCTCGACGTGCGCCAGCTCCGCCAGCCACACCCCGTCCGCGAACCGGCCCGCTACCTGCTCCGCTACCTCACCGGCCAGCCGGGTCTTCCCCGAACCGCCTGGTCCGGTCACTGTCACCAGCCGGTAGTGATCTAGCAGACCCGCTACCGCGCTCACCGCGGTGGCTCGGCCCACGAAACTCGTCAGAGTCGGCGCGAAGCCATGTACACCCCCCGCCCCGGCCCCCGCCGTAGGCTGCACCACAAACGTCACCATAACCGCGGGCCGCTGCCACGGTACAGCCCCGCTGGATCCCGGCAAAGCGCACCGTGCCGGGCGCGTCCGGCGCCGCGCTTAGCGCATCTGTTGTTTCCGTTTGATCCGCTCGTGCGCAGTCCTTGTATCAGCTGTGTCTAGGGCTATGGCGCTTCTGGGTCATTAGTGCGTGCACTTGATTCGCGGTTAGCGCTTTCGTGGGCATCGGGGTAGGCGGCCCGCCATCGGCCCGGATGCCGTCGAGAAACAAGGTCAGGTACCGGCGGTACAGGTCCGGCGCGAGAGCACG
>Ga0302181_10000134_pt1 | contig 69493 bp, 64 predicted proteins | sample I_Palsa_E3_3_FD_198786 | JGI IMG/M metagenome (GOLD analysis project Ga0302181, IMG submission 198786) | Peat permafrost microbial communities from Stordalen Mire near Abisko, Sweden - I_Palsa_E3_3 | ecosystem: Environmental > Terrestrial > Soil > Palsa > Peat permafrost | place: Sweden...
GAGCGCCTGTCCATATTCGGCACCAGCGCCAAGTACCTAGCTTCGCTTGAGAAGAGCGGCTTTGTGCCGGCGCGCGCGCTCGAGCTCCCCGCCTTGCGCACCATCCTCTCCACCGGCTCGCCGCTCCTGCCCGAGGGTTTCGACTTCGTGTATCGCGACGTGAAGACGGACGTACAGCTCTCCTCCATTTCCGGAGGCACCGACATCGTGTCCTGTTTCGCGCTCGGCTGCCCGACGCGCCCGGTATATCGCGGCGAAATCCAGTGCCGCGGCCTCGGCATGCGGGTCGAGGTATTTGACGGCGCAGGCCGCAGCATCCGCGGCGAGCGCGGCGAGCTCGTCTGCACGGCGCCATTTCCGTCCATGCCGCTCGGTTTCTGGGGGGATGCGGACGGCAGCCGCTATCGCGCGGCCTACTTCGAGCGCTTTCCCGGGGTCTGGCACCATGCCGACTACGCCGAGCTCACCGCGCACGATGGTCTCATCATCTACGGCCGCTCGGATGCGGTGCTGAATCCGGGCGGCGTGCGCATCGGCACCGCCGAGATCTACACGGCGGTGGAGGGGCTTGCGGAGATCGCCGAGGCGCTCGCGGTCGGCCAGGACTGGCAGGGCGATGTGCGCATCGTGCTCTTCGTGCGCCTGCAGAAGGACTACGCGCTCGATGCGGCGCTCGATAAAAAAATCCGCACGACCATCCGCGAGCGCACGACGCCGCGGCACGTCCCCGCGAAGATCATCGCGGTTCCCGACCTGCCGCGCACGCTCTCGGGGAAGCTCACCGAACTTGCCGTACGCAATGTCATTCATGGACGGCGCGTAGACAACCGCGACGCGCTCGCCAATCCCGAAGCGCTCGAGCATTTCCGTGACCTCGCCGAGCTTCGTAGTTGAATAGCTTCCATGCGCGCTATGCGCAAGAACTCGCCCGCTGCGGATTTAGCGCCGACCCTGCGCAGCGCGCAGCCGTCGATGCGCTCGAGGACCTGCGCGAGCGTCTGCTCGCACGCGAGCGTGAGGACAGCGTGCGGCGCTGGTTCGCGCGGCTGCGCGGCCACGAATGCGTGCGCGGGCTGTATCTCTGGGGGGGAGTCGGGCGCGGCAAGACTTTCCTCATGGACCTCTTCTTTGAGAGCCTGCCGTTTGCCGCGCGCCGCCGCCGGCATTTTCACCGTTTCATGTACGACGTGCACGCGCAGCTCGCGGGCCTTGCGCATACGTCCGCGCCCCTTGAGGAGGTCGCCAAAGGCATCGCGCGTGAGGCGCATGTGCTGTGTCTGGATGAGCTCTTCGTCAGCGACATCGCGGATGCGATGATCGTCGGCGGCCTCCTGGCCGCGCTCGTGCGCCGCGGGGTCGCGCTGGTTGCGACATCAAACCTGCCGCCGCGCCGGCTCTACGCGAACGGACTGCAGCGGGAGCGCTTTCTACCCGCCATCGAGCTTCTCGAACGCCATACCCGCGTGCTCGAAGTCGACGCCGGCACGGACTACCGCCTGCGCGATCTCACTTCCGCAGGCATCTACTTTGCAAGCAGCGCGCCCGACACCGAAGCGCGGCTGCGCGCACTCTTCAGGAAGCTCGCCGCGGGCGGCGAGGCACATGCGGGCAGCGTGCACATCGAGGGCCGCCCCATTGATGTCGTGCGCGAGGCAGGCACTGCGGTGTGGTTTGAATTTGCCGCACTCTGCGCAGGTCCCAGGAGCCAGAACGACTACATTGAGATCGCCCGCGCCTATCAGGCGGTGTTCCTCGCCGATGTGCCGCTATTGGATGCGGATCATGAAGATGAGGCGCGCCGCTTCATCGCACTCCTCGACGAGCTCTACGACCACGCCGTCAAACTCGTCGTAAGCGCAGCGGCAAGCCCCGCGGAACTTTATCGCGGCGAGCGCCTAAAGCTCGAGTTCGCGCGCGCCGCAAGCCGCCTCGTCGAAATGCAAAGCGCGGAGTATCTCGCGCGCGAGCACCGCCCCTAGACGACGCCGCGGCGCATCTGATCGAGCTCGATGGATTCGAAGAGCGCACGAAAGTTGCCCTCGCCGAAGCCCTCGTTGCCCTTTCTTTGGATGATTTCGAAGAAGATCGGGCCGATGACGTTCTGCGTGAAGATCTGCAGCAGCAGGCCCTCGCCCTTGCCCGGATTGCCGTCGATCAGGATCCGCCGCCGCGCGAGCTCCTCGATCCTCTCGCCGTGCCTGCCGACGCGCGCATCGACGCTCTCGTAGTAGGTGTCCGGCGTATCCTGGAACTCCACTCCCTGGCGCGTGAGCACGTCGACCGTGCGGTAGATGTCGGTGCTCGCGAGCGCAATATGCTGGATGCCCTCGCCGTGATAGGCCTTCAGGTACTCCTCGATCTGGCTCTTGTCGTCCTGCGATTCGTTGATGGGAATGCGGATGCGCCCGCAGGGACTGGTGAGCGCGCGCGAAAAGAGGCCCGTCTTCTTGCCTTCGATGTCGAAGTAGCGGATCTCGCGAAAGTTGAAGAGGCGCTCGTAGAAGCCCGTCCAATAATCCATGCGCCCGCGCATCACGTTGTGCGTCAGATGGTCGATGCAGGCAAGGCCCGTCGGCTCAGAGCCTGCGCTGGCCTCGACGGCGCGAAAGTCGACGTCATAGATCGACTGCCCGCCGTAGCGGTCCACGAGGTAGATGAGCGAGCCGCCGATGCCCTCGATGCACGGGATGTTGAGCTCCATGGGGCCTGCGCTCTGCGGGCCCGGCCGCGCCCCGAGCTCCAGCGCGCGCTTATAGGCGAACGCCGCATCGCGCACCCGGAAGGCCATGGCGCAGGCGCACGGACCGTGCGCGCGGGCAAAGCCCTGCGCGAAGGAGTCCTTCTCCGCATTGATGATGAAATTGATGTCGCCCTGCGCATGGCGCGTGACGTTCTTCGAGCGGTGCCGTGCGACCACTGGAAACCCCAAGCGCTCGAAGAGCGCGCGCAGCGCCTGCGGATCGGGAGCCGCGTACTCGACGAACTCAAAGCCGTCGGTTCCCATCGGGTTGTCGAAGAGCTCGGTCATGGCGGATCTCCCGCGGGCGCGCCAATAGTTACAATTGCAACTATTATACCTCCTGGCCCCGCCTGCAACGAACGCGCGCCATGCCAAAGCCGGTGCTCCTGCTCGAGAATTTTCTGCCGTATCGCCTCTCGGTGCTGACGAACCTCGTCAGCAGCGCCATCGCCGGCGCTTATCGCGAGCGTTTCGGCCTGTCCATTCCCGAATGGCGTGTGCTCGCGGTGCTCGCGAACTGCCCGGACCTCTCCGCCGCGGAGGTGGCGCAGCGCACCGCCATGGACAAGGTCGCGGTGAGCCGCGCCGTGCGGGCGCTCCTCAAGGCAGCACGCCTCGAGCGGCGCATGGCGCATACCGACCGGCGCCGCTCCGTGCTGCGCCTCACGGCAGCCGGAAGGCAGGTCCATGCGGCGGTCGCGCCCTTCGCGCTTGCCTACGAACGCGCTCTGGTGAAGCCGCTGTCGCGCGCGGAGCGCGCGGCGCTTGATCGCTCGCTCGACATCCTCCTGGGGCGCACCGTGCAGATCGGCCCCCTCGCTAAAAGGTAAGTCGCTGTCGCTCATGTATAATTCGCCGCCGCTGGCGGGGGGTCACTTTGAAGACGATTGCCGAATTCGAGGTTAAGTATTGCCAGTTTCTGGATGCGGAAGGCAACTCCGCGGCGACGCTGCCCGCTTTCACGCAGGATGCGGCGGAGCTTGTGAAGATGTACCGCCTGATGACGCTGGTTCGCACCTTCGACACCAAGGCGATCAACCTGCAGCGCACCGGCAAGCTGGGCACCTATGCCTCCTGCCTCGGCCACGAGGCGACCCACGTGGGCGCTGCGGCCGCGATGCGCGCCGACGATGTGCTCGTGCCCGTCTACCGCGAGTACGGCGCCCAATTCTGGCGCGGGGTCACGATGACGGACGTCCTGCTCTACTGGGGCGGGGATGAGCGCGGCAACGACTTCAAGGCATCGCGCCAGGATTTCGCGTGGAGCGTGCCGATCGGCTCGCAGATGCTGCACGCGGCGGGCGCCGCCATGGCCATGAAGATCCGCGGCGAAAAGCGCTGCGCGCTGGCGTTCATCGGCGACGGCGGCACCTCCCAGGGCGCGTTCTACGAGGCGATGAATCTTGCCGGCGCACGCGCGCTGCCCGCCATCTTCGTCATCGTCAACAACAAATGGGCGATCTCGGTCCCGATCGAGGAGCAGACCGCAACCGCGACCCTTGCACAGAAGGCAATCGCCGCCGGCATTCCGGGCGTGCAGGTCGACGGCAATGACATCTTCGCCGTGCGCCATACGGTGGCGGAAGCGATCGCCGCCGCGCGCGACGGCAAGGGACCCACGGTCATCGAGGCGGTGACCTATCGTCTGAGCGATCACACGACGGCAGACGATGCGACTCGCTATCGAAAGGAGCATGAGGTGAAGGATGCCTGGAAGAGCGAGCCGCTCCTGCGCTTTCGCGCCTATCTCAAAAAGACGCGCGCCTGGGATGATGCGCGCGAGGAGGCTTTAAAGGCCGAGTGCGCGACGCTGGTGGATGCGGCGGTGGAGGAATATCTGCACACGCCGAAGCAGTCGACCGATGCCATGTTCGACTTTTTGTTTGCACGGCTGCCCAAGAGCACGCGCGAGCAGCGCGACGCCGCGCGCCGCTACGCCTCCTCCGGCGCACACTGATCCGGCGCGCATCTCCCATGGCAAAAGTCACCATGATCGAAGCCATCAACCGCGCGCACGCGTGGGAGATGGCGCACGACTCCACCGTCGTCGTGCTGGGCGAGGATATCGGCATCAACGGCGGAGTATTTCGCGCCACCGCCGGGCTGCAGGAGAAATTCGGCAAGGAGCGCGTGCAGGACACGCCGCTTGCGGAAGGAATGATCGCCGGCATGTCGATCGGCCTTGCGGCCCAGGGGCTGCGCCCCATCGCCGAGATTCAGTTCATGGGTTTCATCTATCCGGCGATGGATCAGATCGCCAATCACATGGCGCGCATGCGGCACAGGACGCGTGGCCGCATCACCCTGCCGCTCGTCATGCGCATGCCGCACGGCGGCGGCATTCATGCGCCGGAGCATCACTCCGAAAGCCTGGAGGCGATGCTCGCGCATCACCCGGGTCTGCGCGTGGTGTGCCCCTCCTCTCCCGCGCGCGCCTACGGCCTCCTCCTCGCCTCGATCCGCGATCCCGATCCGGTCATGTTCTTGGAGCCCGTCCGCCTCTACCGGCTCGTGCGCCAGGAGATCGCGGACGACGGCCAGGCGCTGCCGCTCGATGTGTGCTATCGCCTGCGCGAAGGCAGTGATGCGACCATCGTCACCTGGGGAGCGATGACCTTCGAAACCCTGCGTGCCGCGGACCAGCTGCAAAAAGACGGCGTGTCCTGCGAGGTCATTGATCTGGCGACCCTCTCGCCCATCGACCATGACACCATCCTCGAATCGGTGGCGAAGACCGGCCGGCTCATCATCGTGCACGAGGCGGCGCGCAACTGCGGCATCGGCGCGGAGATTGCCGCGACGGTGGCCGAGCACGGACTCTACGACCTGCAGGCGCCCATCAAGCGCGTCACCGGCTACGACACGCCGATGCCGCTCTTTCGCCTTGAATACGATTACATTCCCAGCGTCGCGCGCATTATTGATGCCGTGCGCGATACGCTCACCGAATAGCTTCCGCAAGCCTTGCACGGAGGGCGCATGACCACATTCAATCTTCCGGATCTGGGCGAGGGGCTGGCTGAGGCTGAGATTGTGCGCTGGCACGTCAAGACCGGCGATCAGGTGAAAGTCGATCAGCCCATGGTGGCGCTTGAGACCGCGAAGGCGGTGGTCGAGGTGCCCTCGCCGTACTCGGGCGTCATCCGCGCCCTGCACGGCGAACCCGGCGACGTGATCGCAACCGGTGCGCCGCTCGTGGAATTCGACGTGGCCGCATCGCAGACTGCGCGCCCGGCGCCTGCCAAGGCCCCTGAGCGGCCCGCGGCGGACGACTCCGGCACCGTCGTTGGCAGCATGCCGACGACGAATGAGGAGGAGTTCATCGAAACGGCCGTTGCCGGCGGCAATTCCGGCGCGCCGCGCGAACGGGTGCGGGCGGCGCCCGCCGTGCGCGCGCTCGCAAAGCGCCTGGGCGTGGACCTTGCGCGCGTGGCAGGCAGCGGCCGCGGCGGGCTCATCACCGTCGATGACGTCATGACGACTTCCGGTCCGACCGCGCTGCATACGGCCGCGACCGTCACCGCACTCAAAACGGCGCCGAGCGCGCCGCGCGCAGCCGTGGCCGGCGGCGAGCCGGAGAAGCTGCGCGGCCTGCGGCGCGCGATGGCCCAGAGCATGAGCCTCGCGCGCGACAACGTCATGAACTGCACGCTCTTTGATGATGCGGACCTGCACCGCTGGGCGAAGGGTCAGGACTTCACCATTCGCCTGCTGCGCGCCATCGGGGCCGCCTGCCGCGCCGAGCCCGGCCTCAATGCCTGGTTCGACGGCGAGGCACAAAGCCGGCGCTTGCTGGCGCGGGTGGATGTCGCCATGGCGGTCGACACGCCCGACGGGCTTCTCGTCCCCGTGATCCGCGACGTGGGCGGGCGAGCAGCCGAGGCGCTGCGCGCCGACGTCGACCGGCTGAAGCGCACCGCGCGCGATCGCACCGTGGCGCCCGAGGACCTGCGCGACTTCAGCTTCATGCTCTCGAACTATGGAATGATCGCGGGGCGCTATGCGACGCCGGTCGTCGTCCCGCCGGTGGTGGCCATCCTGGGCGCGGGTCGCCTGAGCCACGATGTGATCGCCGTCATGGGCGGCATTGAAGCGCACCTGCGCATGCCCCTGTCCCTGACATTTGACCATCGCTGCGTGACGGGCGGCGAGGCGGCGCGCTTCCTCGCCGCATTGATGCGCGATCTCGAGCGGGATACGTGAGCGTGCGCCGCGAGCCGAATCGCGACAGCTCTCCCCTGCGCAGCATCCCCGCCGCACGGCGCACATTGATCGAGCGGATCGTGGCCGCACGCGTCCCGCGCGCAGGCGCGCGCGCGGGCGCCGCCGTGCGCAGGAAATTTCTGCGCGCCTATTTTCGCGGCGTCGCGGAAGAGGACCTCGCGCAGCGCGCGCCTGATGAGCTCGCGGGCGCGGCGCTCGAGCATTTCGCATTCGGCAGCCGCACGCGCCGGCCCGGGCAGGCGCTCGTCAAGGTATTCAACCCGGATCCCGTGCGCGACGGCTTCCAAAGCGCTCATACGCTCGTCATGGTCGTCACCGACGACATGCCCTTTCTCGTGGATTCTCTGGGCATCGTCTTCAGCCACGCGGAAAGCGCCGTGCACCTCATCGTGCATCCGGTACTGGCCGTCGAGCGCGACCGCCGCGGCCGGCTGACCGGGGTGCGCGTCGAGCGCGAGCCGGGCGCGCATGCCGAATCGTGGCAGCTCTATGAAATCGATCGCCAGACCGACGCTGCGCGCATTGCCGAGCTGCAGGAAAAACTGACGGCCGCGCTGCGCGACGTACGGTTCGCGGTCGCCGACTGGCTGCCCATGCGGCAGCGCGCCGCCAAGCTCATCGAGTCCCTAGCAAGCAATCCGCCGCCCGTGCCCGCCGCCGAGATCACCGAGGCGCGCGCGCTCCTGGAGTGGATGCGGGCCCGCCACTTCCTCTTCATCGGCTACCGCCACTACCGCCTCGAGCGCGGCGCCAGCGCCGACCGCCTCGTGCCCGAGCCGCGCACGAGTCTCGGGATCCTGCGCGGCGGCAGGGCGGTTGCCGTGGTACTGCGCGGGCAGCTGCGCGCGCGGGCGCGCGAGCGCGAGCTCCTGATCCTCACCAAAGCCAATTCCATGGCGAGCGTGCATCGCGCGACCTACCTCGACTATGTGGGCGTGAAGAGTTTCGGTGCACGCGGCGAAGTGACAGGCGAGCATCGCTTTCTCGGCCTGTGGACCTCGACCGCCTATCAATTCAGCCCGCGCGAGATCCCGGTGCTGCGCAAGAAGGTCGAGCGCGTCGTCGACCACTTCGGCCTCGACCCGCAGAGTCACGACGCCAAGGCGGTGGTGCACGTGCTCGAGACTTATCCGCGCGACGAGCTTTTCCAGGCGCCGGTGCAGGACCTCATCCGCATCGCCCGCGGCGTGGTCAACCTGTACGAGCGGCGCACGGTGCGCCTGCTCGCGCGGCGCGATCCCTTCCAACGCTTCTACTCCCTCCTCATCTACGTGCCGCGCGACCGCTACAGCACCGAAGTGCGCCAGCGCATCGAGCAGATCGTGCTGGAGGGCTTCGGCGGCACCCACACCGAAACTCAGGTGCAGATATCCGACTCCAATCACGCGCGCGTGCATGTGGTGGTGCGCACCGATCCGCACGACCGGCGCAAGGTTGATCTTGCGGGCATCGAGAAGCGCATCGCCCTCGCGGCCACGACCTGGACCGACCGGCTGCGCGCGGCTCTCGTCTCCAAGCACGACGAGGCGGCGGTGCTGGCGCTCGCACACCGCTACCGGCACGCCTTTCCGCTCGCCTATGAAGAGGAAGTCGCGCCCGCGGATGCGCTCGAGGATCTGCAGGATCTGGAGGCGCTGCGTTCCGAGCCGCAAGCTCCGCGCCTCAACCTGCATCGCCCCGCGCGCCAGAGACCCGAGCGGGTGCACCTGAAGATCGTGAAGCTCGGCGATCCGGTGCCGATATCCGACCTTCTGCCGGTGCTCGAGAATTTTGGCCTGCGCGTCATCGCCGAACGGCCCTATGAGCTTGCGTGGCCCGAGGGCGGCGCGGCCTGGATCCAGGATTTTGAGCTTGAGCACCGCGACGCGCTGCGCATCGACATCGCGCGCGTCGAGTCCATGTTCAAGGAGGCGTTCGCGGCGGTGTGGCGCGGCGAGATCGAGAACGACGGCTTCAACCGCTTGCTGCTCGCAACCGGACTTGCCGCGCGCGAGATCGTCGTGCTGCGCGCGTACTGCCGCTATCTGCTGCAAACCGGCGTGCCGTTCAGCCAGGCCTACATGGAACGCACGCTCGCCGCGAACCCCGGGATCGCAAAGAGCCTGGTGCGTTTGTTCCAGGCATACTTCAAGCCGCGCGCCGCGGTGCGCGGCCAGGACCGCGGCGAGAAATTCATCGCCGAGATCCGCACCGCGCTCAATTCGGTCACGAGCCTCGATGAGGATCGCATCCTGCGCGGCTATCTGAATGTCGTGCGCGCGACGCTGCGCACGAACTTCTACCAGGAAGACGGCACCGGACGCTCTAAGAGCTACGTGTCCTTCAAGCTCGATCCGCACAAGATTCCCGATCTGCCGCTGCCGCGGCCGAAGTTCGAGATTTTCGTCTACAGCCCGCGCGTGGAAGGGGTGCACCTGCGCATGGGCGACGTCGCCCGCGGCGGCATCCGCTGGTCCGACCGGCGCGAGGATTTCCGCACCGAGATCCTCGGCCTCATGAAGGCGCAGAACGTCAAGAACACCATCATCGTGCCGGTCGGCGCCAAGGGTGGTTTCGTCGTGAAGCGCCCGCCCGCAGGCTCCCGCGATGAGCTGCAGGCCGAAGTCATCGCCTGCTACCAATGCCTCATCCGCGGGATGCTCGATCTCACCGACAACATCGTCGCCAACCGCATCGTGCCGCCGCCGAAGGTGGTGCGGCGCGACGCCGACGACACCTATCTCGTCGTGGCGGCCGACAAGGGCACCGCCACGTTCTCCGACATCGCCAATGCCATCTCGCAGGATTACGGCTTCTGGCTGGGAGACGCCTTCGCGTCGGGCGGCTCGGCGGGCTACGACCACAAGAAGATGGCCATCACCGCGCGCGGCGCGTGGGAATGCGTCAAGCGGCACTTCCGCGAGTTCGGCGTCAATATCCAGTCCGAGGCCTTCACTGCCATCGGCGTTGGCGACATGTCGGGCGATGTGTTCGGCAACGGCATGCTGATGTCGCGCCATACGCACCTGAAGGCCGCCTTCAACCACCAGCACATCTTTCTCGATCCTGCTCCGGAGGCCGCCGCAAGCTTTGCCGAGCGCCAGCGCCTGTTCCGGCTGCCGCGCTCGACCTGGGATGACTACGACCGGCGCCGGATATCGCGCGGCGGCGGCGTATTTGCGCGCGCCGCGAAATCCATCACGCTCTCGAGCGAGGCGCAGGCCATGCTCGGCATGGCCAACGCCGCCGCGCCCCCCAACGAAATCATCCGCGCCATCCTGCGCATGCGCGTCGACCTCTTTTGGAACGGCGGCATCGGCACCTACGTCAAAGGAACCCTGGAGAGCAACGGCGAAGTCGGCGACCGCAGCAACGATGCGGTGCGCGTGAACGGTGCGGAGCTTGCGGCGCGGGTCGTCGGCGAAGGCGGCAATCTCGGCCTCTCGCAGCGCGGCCGCATCGAGTACGCGCTCGCCGGAGGGCGGCTCAACACCGACTTCATCGACAACTCCGGCGGCGTCAATACCTCGGATGTCGAGGTCAACATCAAGATTCTGCTGAATCCTCTGGTCGCTGCGGGCAGCCTGACGCGCGCGCGGCGCAACCAGCTCCTGGCCGGCATGAAGAACGAGGTTGCCGCGCTCGTGCTGCGCAACAACTACCTGCAGTCCCAGGCCATCAGCACCCTCGAGCTCTACTCCGGCGCGCGCCTCTCCGAGTACTCGCAGCTCATGCATTCGCTCGAGCGCGCCAACGAGTTGAGCCGCGCGCTCGAGTTCCTGCCCAACGACGAGGAGCTCGCGGAACGGCGCAAGAAAAGCCTCGGGCTTACCCGCCCGGAGCTTGCGGTGCTGCTCTCCTACAGCAAGATCTGGCTCAGCAAGCACCTGCTCGAGTCGAACGTGCCGGCCGACCCGTACCTCTCGCTCGAGCTCAAACGCTATTTCCCGGACCCGGTGCGCACGCGCTTCGCGCGCGCCATCAGCCGCCACCGGCTGCGCCGCGAAATCATCGCGATGGCCACCACCAACAGCCTCGTCAATCGCATGGGGCCGACGTTCGTCGCGCGCGCGCAGGATGACACGGGCGCAGCGCCTGCTCGCATTGCCTGCGCCTACACCGCGGCGCGCGAGATCTTTGACATGCGCGATCTGTGGGCGCAGATCGAGGCACTCGACAACCGCGCGCCGGCGAAGTTGCAGTACGGCATGATGTATGAAACGAGCCGCCTGCTGCGCCATGCCACCTATTGGCTGCTCGCGCATGGCAGCGAGGATCTGCAGGTGGACCGCGCGGTCGCCGAATTCCGCCGCGGCACGCGCGAACTGCAGGCCGCCATCGCGCATGTGCTGGTCGGTTCGGCGCGCGCGCAATTTGATGCCGTGCGCAAGGAGCATCTGGCGGCGGGGGCTCCGGCGGAGCTTGCCGCGCGCGTCGCAAGTCTGGATGCGCACAATGCGACCCTCGACATCGTCGAGCTTGCCTCCCTGCACCGCGTGCGCGTCGTCGAGGCGGCCCGAACGTACTTCGAGGTCGGCGCGCGCATCGGCCTTGATTGGCTGCGCGAGCAGATCGAACGGCTGCCGGTCGACGGTCAATGGCAGGCGATCGCGCGCACGGGCCTGCGCGACAGCGCCGGGGCCATCCACCGCAAGGCGACCGAGCGGGTGCTCGCGCTCTCCAAGCACGGGCGGCCGGAAGCGCGAGTCAGTGCCTGGGCAGACTCGGCTGGCGCGGATCTTGCGCGCTGGCAGCGCATCCTGAATGAGATGCAGGCCGTCGGCACGAGCGACTTTGCGACGCTGTCGGTGGGCATCGACTCCGTACGCAGGCTGACGGACCCGCCGGCGGTGCGCGTCTGACCGTGGCCCGTGGACCTGCTGCCATTGCTCTCGTTACCGCGCGCGATGCCCGCGATTCCGATGCGGATCTGCCGCCGCTGTTCGCGGCGCTCACGCGCGCCGGCGCCGCCGTGCGCATCGTCGACTGGGACGATACGGGGACTCAATGGTCGCACTTCGATCTGGCGCTGCTGCGCTCCACCTGGGATTACAGCATGCGTCTGCCGGAGTTCCTCGACTGGGCGGAGCAGGCGTCCGCAGCCACGCACCTTCTGAATCCGCTGCCCATGGTGCGCTGGAACACTGACAAGCATTACCTCGACGAGCTCATGCACGCGGACGTGCGCACGGTGCCGACCACTTTCGTTGAGCCGGGCGAGAGTGCAGCGCGGGCGGTGAATGAATTCCTGGTGCAGCACGCATCCACCGATTTCGTCGTCAAACCTGCGGTGAGTTCGGGCTCGCGCGATGCGCAGCGCTACGGGCGCCGTGAACTTGACGCCGCTGTTGTGCACGTGAAACGGCTACTGGATGCGAACCGCAGCGTCGTGCTGCAGCCCTATCTCGACCGCGTCGACGCCGATGGCGAGACCGCGCTCATCTACTTCGGTGGAACCTTTAGTCACGCCATCCGCAAGGGGCCGCTGCTGCGCCGTGGCGCGGACCCTACCCGTGATCTCTTCGCGCGCGAAGAGATCACCCCGCGCGTTCCGCGGCCCGATGAGCTGCGCACCGGCGAGCGCGCGCTCGGCGCCATCCCGTTTGCCACCCCGCTGTATGCGCGCGTGGATTTGATACGCGACAGCGATGCGGCGCCGCGTGTCCTAGAACTTGAGCTCACCGAGCCGTCGCTCTACTTCGCGTATGCAGCCGGTTCCGTCGAGCGCTTCGCGGCGCTGGTCCTCGATTACCCCGTGAACGGTGGAGCGTAAAGTGCCTGGAAAACTCGTTCTCGTGCGCCACGGCCAGAGCATCTGGAATCTGGAGAATCTCTTCACCGGCTGGACCGATGTTGATCTGTCGGAAACCGGGCATCGGGAGGCGGCCGCGGGCGGTGCGCTCCTGCTGCGCGAAAACATCTCGATCGATGTCGCATTCACCTCGGTCCTGAAGCGCGCCATCCGCACGCTGTGGATCATGCTCGACGAGATGGATCGCATGTGGATCCCCGTGGAGCGCTCGTGGCGACTCAACGAGCGCCACTACGGCGCGCTGCAGGGCCTCAACAAGGCGCAGACCGTCGCACAGCACGGCGCTGCGCAGGTGAAGATCTGGCGGCGCAGCTACGACGTCGCGCCGCCACCGCTCGATGTGAACGACAAACGCCACCCGCGTTTCGATCCGCGCTACGCAAACATCGACTCCTCGCAGCTGCCGGCGACGGAGTCGCTCAAGGACACTCTGGAGCGCGTGCTGCCGATCTGGGAAAGCCGCATCTCCTCGGATCTCCTGGCCGGGCGCAATGTGCTCATCGCGGCGCACGGCAACTCTCTGCGCGCCATGGTAAAAATGCTGGACAACATCCCGGAGGATAAGATCGTGGATGTCAATATTCCGACGGGCGTGCCGCTGCTCTACGAGCTCGATGCGCAATTGCAGCCCATTAGCAGCCGTTATCTGGGCGATCCGAAAGCCATCGCCGCCGCCGCGGAGGCCGTGCGCAAACAGGCCGAGAAGCGCTCCTGAGTTCTAGTTCCAACCATGCTTGGCGCGAACGATCCCTAACTGGTTTTGCGGCAGCTCGCTAAGACGCGCTCGCTCAGCGCTCGCGCGTCGCTCCGGCCGCCCAGCCGTCGTAGCGCCCGCCATGCACTGCGGCCAGCTCCTTGAAGCGGCGGCTCTTCTCCTGCATGTCGGGCACTGCGAGCCGCAGCGGCTTTGACGCATGCAGGCTGAACGGATGCTGCGAGCTGTCCGCGACCGGCTTGACATCCACGGCAAACTCCTCCGCCTGTAGCAACGCGCCTACTGCATCGCAGGCGCTCGAGTCCGGCAGCGCGAAAAAGAAGTCCACCTCATGAGCCTTGAAGGGATCAACTCCCTGCGCGCGCACGCGCTCGACCATTTTCGCATCCCAGTCATCGGCGCGGGCGCTGCGCAATTTCTGCAGGCTGAAGTAGATGCGCACGACAGTCGCAATGCCCGCGGCGATGAGTGCAATGAAGATCCAGTTCACGGAAAAGCCGGCTTACGTTTTGCCAGGAACGCGCTGATGCCCTCCGCCCCTTCGGCGCTCGCGGCCTGTCCTGCGATGGTCTCGGACTCGAGCACCATCTGGGACTCGAGCGCGCCGAGCGACTGGGCCACGAGCCGCTTTACCTTGCCGAAGGCGCGCGTCGGGCCCGCCGCGAGTTTCTCCGCGAGCGCGAGCGCTTCATCGACGACCATGGCATCCGGCACGACTCGGTTCACGAGTCCCCAGCTCAAAGCTTCCTGGGCCGAGAGCGAGCGGTTCAGGAGCAGAAGTTCCATCGCCCGCCGCGCGCCCACTGCGCGCGGCAGCAGAAATGAAGTGCCGGCATCGGGAGTCAGGCCCACGCCCGTATAGGCCAGATTGAATCGGGAGCTCTCGGAGGCCACCGCCAGATCCGCCATCGCCATGAGCCCGATGCCGGCCGCCGCCGCGGTGCCGCGCACGGCGGCGATAACCGGCGGGTCCATGCGCACGAACAGCGAGATCGCCGCATGCAGGTAGGAGGTGAGTTCGCGCAGGTACGCCTCTGCACCGCCCTTGTTCGTCATGCCGCGCAGATCACCGCCGAAGCAGAAATTCTGGCCGGCGGCGGTCAGCACCACCGCGCGCACGGCGGTGCTGCGCGCACAGGTCATGGCGGCGGCGAGCAGATCCATCCCCATCTGCAGACTCAGCGTGTTCGACTGAGCCGGCCGGTTGAGCGTGACGATCGCGACGGCGCCGCGGGTTTCGACATCGACGGTGGCGGTGGACATGGCAGCTCCTACTCATCCTGAGCGATGATGACCTTGAGGCCCGCAAGCTCCGGAGTAAATTCGATCTGGCAGGACAGGCGCGAGTTGTCCTGCGTGTGCGACAGCTCCGACAGGAGCTCGCGCTCATCCGACATGGGCTCGGGCACGCGGTCCACCCAGGCCGGATCGATGTACACATGGCAGGTGGCGCAGGAACACATGCCGCCGCAGATGGCAGCCACCCCGTAATCAAGTTCGCGCAGGTTTTCCATGACCTTGAGGCCCGCGCGCGCCTCGACCTCATGCTCCACCCCGTCGCGATCCACCACTCGCATCAGCGGCATCCGGCTCTCATCCTCGTGCTGTGTGAAAAAGAAAGCGCGTTAGTCTGCCGATGTTGCATTGCGGACGCCAGCGCCGCTACTCGCTCAAGCGCTGCCGGAGCGCGCGTTCTCCCGCAAGCTCCGCTGCAGAGACCTCACGGGTCAGGCGCCGCCTTCGATACCACAGGAAGCTCAGGAGCAGGAACAGGAAGCGGGCCCGGTGAAGTTCCGCTGTCGAGACGCAGCCGGCAAGACCCGTCGCGTCCAGGAGCAGCTGCGCATGCGGCTCGGCCTGCGGATAGTACGCAAGTACGCAGGCCACATCGAAGATCGGATCGGCGACGGCCGCGTATTCCCAGTCGATGAGGTAGAGGCGCTCGGCGTCGATGAGATTCAAGTGGCAGAGGTCATTGTGCACGATCGCCGCTTGCCTGCCGCCACTTGCGCACAGCGCAAGCGCCGCATCCGCTTTGTCCATGAGGCCCGAGAGAAATGCCCGCTCCGCGGGCTCTGCGGCGATGAGATGCGCAGCATGGCCTTGCAGGATGGCGCCGGGGTCGAAGGGGGCGACGGCGGGAGCGGCGCTTGCATGCAGCGTGCGCAGCGTCGCGCCGAGCCTTCGCAAGCGCTCCGGACGGGCAAAGTCTGCTGCGTCCCACGTAGCTCCGGCCACGTAGCGCATGATCATGAACCCTGCCGCAAGATCAGCGTGAATCAGCTCGGGCGCCACACCGGCGAGCGCCGCGGCGGCATGTAATTGCACTTCGCGCCCGTGGTCTGCGCCGAGCACGGCGCCGGCCGCATCGTTCAGGCGCACGACGAAAGAGCCGCGGCGCGTATCGACGCGGAAGCTTGAGTTGACCGACCCGCCGGGCAGCGCGGCGATGGCATCGGGCTTTATTCCAGCCTCGCAGCCCGGGATGCGCGCCAGCACATTCGGCGCAATCACCGCGCGCGCGCCTGGCGCCGATAGGTCTTGAGCCATGCGACAAATCCGACGACTGAGATGCCAAGGTAGGTCGCGTAGAGAACGCCCACGAACGCAAGCTTCTGCGCGGCGCACAGATAGGTGAGCACAAGATCGATCGCAATCCAGTAGAGCCAGTTCTCAAGCTTCATCCGCACCACGAGCCAGGTTGCGACAAGACTTGCCCAGGTCGTCACCGAATCCAGGAAGGGCCATGCCGCGCCGGTCTCGGCGGCAAGCCAGCGTGACGAGGCGGCGCTGAGAGCGAGGATGGCGAGCCAAGCGCCAAGATGCGCCCGCGCAGGCCAGGTCGTGACTACCGAATCCGCCTCCTTCTCGTGCCGCACCCAGCTGCGAAACCCGTACGCGGACATCGCGACGTAGAACATCTGCAGCGCCGATTGCATCGGCAGGCGCGCCCGGGCAAAGAGGTACACCAGAATTGCCGAACTTATGCCCCCGGACACCCAGCACCAGCGGCTGCGCCGCACTGCCAGCACCGAATAAGCGATCCCGAGGATGACCGATGCCGCCTCGAGCGGCGAAGTCGCCGCTAGACCCGCAAGGAAGGCAGCGAGCGCTGCGCTCACGCAGGGCCGGCGAAGGGGCCGAGCACCTTCATCACGAACACGGTTTTCCCCGCGCGCTCGAAGGTCACGCGCATCTCGCGGATGAGCGTCTCGAGGAGCACCTCGTAGGGACCGAAGATCTGCGTGCTCATGCTGTTGGTGTGGATTTTGAAGCGCTGGTCGCCGTTCAGGCGCGCGATGAAATCCTCGATGGGCGGAATGAACTCCGCGGTCAGGGGGTACATGCTGATCTCAATGCCAATATCCATAGTGTCACCGTAGCGAGTAGGTCAAATTGACGCCCCAGATGCGCGGGTCTCCGAGCTGCACGTACAGCTCGTTCGGAAAGTTGGGCGGTACGTCGCCGAAATAGAAGCCGCGCACCGCGTAGTCCTTGTTGAGGAGATTGCGCCCCCACGCGTACGCCGACCAGGTGTCGGTCTCCCAGCCGAGTTTGGCATTGAGGAGCCCATAGGCGTGCGAAGTGGTCCAGTTCGGCGGCAGATCGAAGTAGTAGCTGCCCATGCCGGTCACGTCGCTCCGCGCGGATCGCGATAAGTCAGGTTCACCGCTGCCTGCCAGTGCGGCGCGTTCGCAAGCTCGCGGTCCGGCAGCAGCACGCCGTTCTGCACGAAGCCATGGTATTGCGTCTGCAGGAGTCCAAGCGATGCGCCCAGAGTGACCGCCGCGATGACGCGCCATGCCGCCTCGCTTTCCAGGCCATAGTTTCTGCCGCTGTCGGCATTGCCGGTATAAAAGGTGAAGTCGTCCGGGTTGGAAGGATCGAGCTGTTCGCTGGTCTTCATCTGCAGCGATCTGCGCAGCGTGTAGAACACATCGCTGTTCAAATGCAGACGGCCATCCAGAAGCTGCGCCTTGTAGCCCGCCTCGAAGTTCACGTCCGACTCCGGGCCGAAGAGAATCTGACTCGGCAGGAGACCCTGGCTCAGGTTGAAGCCGCCCGCCTTGTATCCCCTGGCGACGAGGAGGTATGCGCTCTGGGAAGGAGTGGCCGCATAGGTGAGGGAAGCATGCCCGCCCCACAGATGGTCGGTCGGATTGAAGTTATTGCGGGCATCGGGAAGGCCGGGGTTCGTGGTGAGATCGTGGTAGACCGCCGTGCGCTCCTCCCCGCGCAGTCCGAGCGACCAGCGCAGGTGCTGCGAGAGCTCGCCGTCGAGCTCGCCGAAGACGGCGGCATTCTGCGAGCGGTAGTGGCTGCTCACGACGGTATCGCTAATCGATGCCGTCGCAGGATCTGTCGGATCGCTCTGGTAGATGCCGGCGCTCGTGTCGTTCAAGGATTCGGTGAGCCTGAGCGCGTACAGCCCGAAGAGCCAATTGACGCCGTGGGCGTGGTCCGTCGCGAGCCGCATCTCCAGGCTCTGCGTGCCGCGGTCGCGGTACTGCAGCTCGGTGTAATCATAGATGTACGGCGCCCAGAATATCGGGTTGCCCCAGTCCCCGTCATAACCGTATTTGACGTAGGTCTGCGCTGCGGTGCCGATGAGCGTCAGCGTCGCCGGGCTCCAGCCCGAGTAGGTCACGCGCACCGAGGCGCCGGTCGAGTGCTGCGAATCCACGCTCGGGTCGTCCGACTCCGTCGTCCGCGTGTTGTTGATGGAGTAGGCGTCGTAGCCGTTGTCGATCTGCACGTGCAGCAGGCTCAGATCCACGCGCAGGTCATCGGAGGGCTGGTAGCGCCAGCGACCGCGCAGCGTGAGCTCGCCGCGGCGGTCGGTGTCGTCGCGGTCGAGATAGACATTGGTGTAGTAGCCGTTGCTCGAGTAGTGCTGCACGGCGAGGCGGTAAGCAGAGTCCCAGGCGGCGACCGGTCCGGTAATAACCGCGCCATAATCCTTGGTGTTGTAGTCGCCCGCGCCCACCTCGATGCGGCTGTCGAAGTGATCCTCGGGCGGGGCGCTCGTCACGTAGATGAGCCCCGCGAGCGCATTGGCGCCGTAGCGCGTGGCCTGCGGCCCGCGCAGCACCTCCACCTGGTCGATGTCAAACATGGTCGCCGCCATGCCCAGGCCGCTGAAGTCGATGTCGTCAATGAGGAACCCCACTGAAGGGTTGGGCGCGCCCTGGTACTGCTCAAGCTCGCCGATGCCGCGCAGCTGGAAGTACCGCGGCCGCGAGGTATCCCCCGCCCAGTTCAGGTTGGGCACGAGCGCCAGCACGTCTTCGAAAGACTGCTGTCCGGCATCCTTAAGCGTTGCCGTATCGAGCACGGTAATGCTCGCCGGTACCTCAAGCGCCGGTGCCGAGCGCAGGGTGGCAGTCACGACTACTTCATCGAGCGTGGAGGAAGTGCCGCCATCGCCCCAGGCCGTCGGCGCGCAGGCAGCCAGGCACCACGCAAGTCCTTGAAAGAGCTTGCTATATGAGCTTTGAGGGGTCACGAATACCTGCTCCCTACGCCGGTACTAACCGGATCAGGTTCAACGGGTTCGCCGGCGCCACCGGCATCTCAGGTCCTGATATGGACCACCCCAAGGTTTGTCGCCCGTATGGTATGCGGACGAGGCCGCATTGCAAGTCGTTAATCCGCCCCAGAAGGGACTAGAATCGCCCCCCTTTCGAGCGAGGCCGCGGAATCAAGCGATGGTGCGCAGTATTCAGATTCATCAGGTCGATGCCTTCACACGCACGCCCTTCACCGGAAATCCGGCCGGTGTCGTTCTGAATGCGGACGGCCTCGACGAGGCCCAGATGCTTGCCATTGCGCGCGAGCTCAACAACGCCGACACCGCGTTCATATTCGCCGCCGACGCGACCGATCACGATCTGCGCGCGCGCTTCTTCACGCCGCGCACCGAGGCGGGGTTCGTGGGTCATGCCACGGTTGCGGCCCACTACGTGCTGTCGCGCCGCCGCGGCGCTACCGAGCGCCTGCGGCAGAAATCCAAGGCCGGCATCGTCGATATCGAGATCCGTGGCGCGGGCGATGAACGGCGCATCGCCGTGCGCCAGAAAAGTCCCCTCATAGGCCGCGTGTTGAATGATCGCGAGCGCCTGGCGGTGCTGGATGCGCTCGCGCTCGCAACCGATGATCTCGATGACCGCTGCCCCCTGCAGATCGTCGGGGCGGGAAGCTCACGGCTCATGGTCGGCGTGCAGGGTCCGGAGCAGCTTAAGCAGTTGAAGCCCGACCCGGGCCGATTGAATACGCTCTCGGCGCAGCTCGGCGCCGCGGGCTACTTCGTCTTCACCCTCGCGCCGCATGCCGCCGACTGTCTCACCGAGTCGCGCATGTTTTGCCCGGCGCTCGGGATCTCCGAGGATCCGGTCAGCGGCAATGCGCATGGGCTTCTGGGTGCGTACCTGGCGCGCCTCGGTTTATTGGCGCAGACGGGCGAGCGCACCTCTTTCTGTGGCATCCAGGGCCATTACCTGCAGCGTCCGGGCCGCGTGAGCGTGGAGCTTGAGATGCACGACGGCACGATCGACGCCGTGTGGATCATCGGCCAGGCCGTGTCGATCTTCGAAACCGTAATCTCGATCTGAGTCTCGGGTGCGCTTGCGCCCGGCGCGCAGACTCCGCGAATGCGTGCAACAATGCAGCAACGTACGCTAGCGTACACAAAGCACTGTTGCGAATGGCTATACTCCAATCGATCATCGCTGCGCCCGCGAATCTGGCGAGCACGCAAAGATGCAGCTGCGCAATGCGCCTTGGCATGCAACGCAGGTGACAGGCGCCACGGCAGCAGACTTGGGCCCCCCTTCCCGCTCCAACGGTAGAGATGCAATGAAATGGCGAACCTGGATGATTCTGTCCGCGCTGTTGATCGCGGGGCGCGTGTACGGCGCTCAAGACTCCTCAGCGGCAGCGCCCCCGGCGGCTGATCAAAGCCCCGCGGACAGCGCGCATCGGGCGGCGGCGGAAGCGAAGGAGGCGGCGCAGAATGCGTCCGCTGCCGCCAAGTTGGCTGCGCAACGCGCCGGGCAGGCTGTCAGCGATGCGTCACAGGCAGCTGCCGAAGCGGCCGAACGGGCAGCGCAGAAGGCTGACCTCGCGGCACAGCGGGCCGAAAATAAAGCTGCGGCGGCGGCCAGGAATGCAAGCGCGGACACCCAGGATGCCGCGCACACAGCCGCAGATGCCGCCAAGAGGGCGGCTGTCGCGACCAGGGACGCGGCGCAAAAGGCGCAGGATTCTGCCAAAAAAGCGGCTGCATCCAGTAAGGCGGCCGCACGCACGGCTGCCGACGCCGCCCAGAAGGCAGCACAGAAGGCCTGGGAGGCCACCAAAGAGGCCGCGGATCAGGCGTTGCGCACGTTCTAGACGGCGCACGTTCTAGGCGGCCCTATTTGACGTTGATCCCAAGGTTTGCGCTCAGAAACGTGTAGATGTCTGCGCTCTGCTCGATCGCCTGCGTCACCGTGGTGCCGCCGCCGTGGCCCGAGGATGACTCGAGGTAGAGGAGCACAGGCGCCGCTCCCGCCTGTGCATTCTGCAGCGCAGCGACAAATTTGAATGAGTGCATCGGCATGACGCGCGTGTCGTGATCGCCGGTGATGACGAGCGTTGCGGGATAGCTCGTGCCGCGGCGCACGTTGTGCACCGGCGAGTATGCGTACAGAGCCTTGAAATCCTCAGCATTGCGCGGCGAGCCGTAGTCACCGACCCAGCCCGCTCCCTGCCCGAATAGATCGAAGCGCAGCATGTCCATCACGCCGACCTGCGCTACCGCTGCGCCGAAAAGATCGGGCCGCTGGGTCAGGCACGCACCAACAAGGAGACCGCCATTCGATCCGCCGAGGATCGCAAGCTTGCGCGTTGCTGTGTAATGCTGCGCAATCAGCCACTCGCCCGCAGCGATGAAGTCGTCAAAGACCACCTGCTTGTGTGCGCGAATCGCCTGCCGGTGCCAGGCTTCACCGTATTCACCGCCCCCGCGGATGTTGGCGATGGCATAGACGCCGCCCATCTCGAGCCACGCAATCCGCGATGGGTTAAAGACGGGCAGCATCGATACGCCGAAGCCGCCGTAACCATAAAGCAGCAGCGGATTCTGTCCGTCGAGCTTTAGTCCCTTGCGGTAAGCGAGCAGCATCGGAATTCGCGTGCCGTCCTTGCCCGGGTAGAAAACCTGGCGTTCGACGAATGACGACGCTTGGAATGCGACCTTCGGTGCGCGAAATACGCTGCTGCGGCCCGACTGCATGTCGTAGCGGTACACGGTCGGGGCCGTGATGAGATCCGTGAATGAATAGAATGTCTCGCGCTCATCGGGAAGTCCGCCAAAGCCGCGCGCGGTGCCCGGGCCCGGCAGCACGATCTCGTGGCGCGGCGTCCCATCAAGTGCGTAGGTCCGTACCTGACTGTGCGCGTCATGCACGGTTTGCACGATGATCTGGTGATCGACCAGGGTGACGCTCGTCTCGGTCAGAGTAATTGCGTCGCTGCCTTCGGCGATCACGTCCTTCCAGTTCTCGCGGCCCGGCTTGGTGGGATCGATCGCAATCACCTTGCCGCGCGCGGCGTCGCGCGTCGTCAGTACGAATACCGAACCTGCATCTGCGCCGACATAGATGTACGCCGCATCGAACCCGACCGCGGCCGGCTTGACGCTCGCATTGGCGGCTGTCAGATCGAGGAGGTAGAGATTCTCGCGCCCCGAATCGCCGACCTCGCCGTCACCTGCAACCACAACGAGCCAGCGTCCGTCGCTCGACAGGTGCGGCTCGAATTGCCAACTCGGATGAGCGCTCTCCGCGAACACTTTGCGGTCGGCCGACGCCGCAGTGCCGAGCGCGTGGTAGTAGAGTGCGTTGCCGACGTCGGACGTGCTCAACTCCGCGCCCTTGGGCGGCGCCGGAAAGGCGCTGTAGTACAAGCCCGCACCATCGTGCGAGAAAACCGGCTGGTAGTACTTCGTGTAGCGCAGCACATCGGGCAGATCCTTGCCGCTCGCGAGGTCGCGGATGTGCCAGTCCGTCCAGTCGGATCCCGACACGGAAACGCCGTAGGCCAACCATCTGCCGTCGCGACTCGCGACATATCCGACCGCGGCGAGGCTGCCGTCAGCCGATAGCGCGTTGGGATCCAGGGCAACTGTTGCGGAACCCGCAAGACTCGCGGCCGTGTAGAGGACGCTCTGATTCTGCAGGCCGCTGTTGCGCGTATAAAAGTAGCGCGCGCCTTCGTGGAAGGGCGTGCCGATCTTCTCGTAGTCGTAGAGCCCCGCAACGCGCGTTCGCAGCCGCGCTCGTGCCGGATTCGCGGCCAATATCGATTCGGTGAGTCTCCCCTCCGCCGCGACCCAGGTGCGCGTCGCTGGAGAATCAAGATCCTCAAGCCAGCGGTACGGATCGGCTACGGCCGTGCCGAAATGGTCCTCGGTGACGGCGCCCCGGGGCGCGGGGGGATAGCTGAGCCGATCCTGGGCTGCAGCCGCGCAGGCGCTTGCGCACAGGAACGCCGTTAGACAGCCGGCCACATGAAGGCCGGGACATTGCAGGTTGCGCCGCTTCGCTGACATGAGGTCCCCCATTCGATGACGTGACCGCGCGCTCGGGCCGGTTGGTTTTATTGGCTGTAGCGCTCGAAGCTAAAGCTAGCATCGTGTCCGCTCGCCTGCTCGGCCTTGAGACCCGGGGGGGGGTGGCCCGCCTGCGGGCTGCGACTGCGCATCTTCGGCCTGAGTACTAGCTGCGACCAGGCTGCGAACGGGCCGCGCGCCAAACGAGCCAGGCTGCGGGCGCGGTAACTGCCGCCCCGGCGAGAAACGGGGCGCCCGGCCCAAGGCTTGCGTAAATGGCCCCGGAGACGAGTGGCACGAGTGCCCGCGCAAGACTGGCGCTCGCTTGATAGGTTCCCATGACGGCACCGCGCTCGTTCGGCGCCGCCTGCTTGGAGGCGAGCGCAGATGCGCAGGGAATGAATGCGCCGCCGCCGATGCCGCAACAGGCAAGGCCTACAAACGTGAGTGTCAATCCCGCTGCCGTTGCGACCATGAGGAGGCCGGCAACATCAAGCACTACCCCGCAGATCGCCAGGCGCATCTCACCCAAGAGCGGCACCAGCACCCGCACAAGGCCACCCTGCGTGCCCACTGCGACGATGGCGAGCGAGAACAGCACGAGGCCCACCGTGCGCGGTCCAAAGCCGAATTTGCGCAGCGCCCAGATCGCGAAGATTGATTCAAAGATCGCCTGTGAGCAGGTAAAGAGGAAAGCCGCTGCAGCGATCGAGCGCAGCGCCGGACGCTTGAGCAGCATGGCCACTGGTCCCACGCGACGCGCGGCGCCGGGCTGCGTGCGTCGCTCCGGCCCATGGCTTTCGCGCAGCACGAAGAAAACAAGAGCCATGGCAACCAGACTCAATGCGGCCGAGGCCACGGCAGGGCGCAGAAAGTTCGCGCTTTGGATGTCGTCGCCGGCAAGCAGACCGCCGATCGCGGGCCCCAGCATGAAGCCGATGCCGATGGCGGCGCCGACCATGCCCATCGACTTGGCGCGCTGCGCGGGTGTACTGATGTCCGCTGCATAGGCAAAAGCCGCTGCAATATTGCCGGCCATGACGCCCGCTAGAGCGCGCGCCATCACGAGCCCCGCGACGTTGTGCGCAAATCCGAGGAGTAGATAGGACACGCAGGCGCCCGCAAGACTCGAGATGAGAATGGGACGACGGCCATAGCGGTCGCTCAGCCGACCCCACAGCGGCGCCGCAACGAGCTGACAGAGCGAATAGATGCCGAGTATCGGCGTGATGAGCGCCGGCGTGATCCCGAAGCGATCCGCCATGTAGGGCACGAGCGGGATAAGGATCCCAAAGCCCAATATATCGATCACGCAGACGAAGAAAAGAACTGGCATCAGTGTCCGGCAGGGAAATTAAATCGATGGCGCGCGCGGCATGCAGACCCCTCGAGGCAGCTCGGCCTCAGCCCAAGCGCAGCAGGCCGCCGTAGCGCATGCGGCCCTTCGCAAGCTCAAGTTCGTGTGTCGCTCCCGCCGGCCACTCGGTGCGATGGTGCGTCGCCATGACGATGGCCGTGCCGCGCGCCGCCAGATCCTGGATGAAGCGCTGCAGTGACTGGCGCGTGGGCGCATCGACCCCGGCGAATGGCTCATCGAGCAGGAGCAAGCGCGGCTCATTGATCCAGGCGCGGGCAAAGAGCACGCGGCGCATCTGCCCGTACGACAGCTCGCGCAGGCGCCGTGAGCGCAAGTGCAGCAGCGCGAATTTCGCAAGCGCGCGCCGCGCCGCGGCACGTTCCGCGCGGCTCGCAGGCTCGTTGAGTCCGATGGCCGCATGGCAGCCCGACTGCACGACTGCCTCGACGATGAGATCCTGCGGATGATCCGCCTGCAGATGCGGCGCCACCAGTCCGACTTGGCGGCGGAATACCTCGAGCGGCACACCGGGTTTGATCCCGGCGCGCTCAATGCGGCCGCCGACCGCGACGCCGTGATCGCCGTACAGCGTGCGCAGCAGCGTCGTCTTGCCCGAGCCGTTCGCTCCGTGCACGACCCAACACTGCCCGGCGCTCACACTGAGAGATATGTCCTTCAGCACCGCGTGCTCGTCAAGGTAGATGGAGGCATGCGTCAAGCGCACGAGCGGCCGCGCGGAGAAAACCCCGGGGATGCGCGCCTGGGGCGTGCCGCGGGATTTCTTGGATTCGAGCCAGCGCGCGAGCGGCGCGCGCGCACGCACGCCATTGTAGACGACGCGTCCGCGCCTGAGTACGAGCGCGTGGGTTGCGCTCGCGGGCACATCTTCGATGCGGTGCGTGGCAAGGACCCAGGGCAAACATGAGCGGCGACTGCGCTCAAGCCAAGTGAGCGCGCGCTGCCGATGCGCCGCATCCAGACCGTTGAGCAGTTCGTCGAGCAACAGCAGCCCCGGGGCAGCCGCGAGCGCGCGCGCGAGCAGCGTCAGGCGCCGCTCACCATACGAGAGCGTTAGAAAGTTGCGCTCGGCAAGATCCTCTATTGCAAGCGCCGTCAGGGCCCGCTCTATGCGGCGGGCTTCTGCGCGGCTCACGGAGTGCAGCGGGATGTCGGTGCGATGCAGCCCGGTTCCAATGACCTGCCGCACGGTATAGCCCCAGGCATAACGCTCATATTTATCCTGGCGCTCCGCCCCGACATAGGCGATTTCCTCCTGCACCTCATGGGGAGTCGCCCAGAGTTCTCCGCGCCACAGATAGCGGCGCGATTCACCCACACCCGGCGTCGGCCAAATGGAGCCGGCCACGAGCTTCAGAAGCTGCGTCTTGCCGGCGCCGTTCGCGCCCGCGAGTATCCAACGCTGCCCCGGTCGGATCCTCCAGTTCACATCGTGCAGGACGATGCGCCCCGCCCTCTTGAGCCGGATGCGCTTGAGTTCCACATCGACGAAGCGCTGGGTAGCTGATCTCGCCATCGTCAAACGATGGACACAATCCGCGCGCATGGCAAGATGCGTACAGTGGAAAAATATGACCTTCTTGTCGTCGGCGGGGGCATCAACGGCACCGGCATCGCGCGCGACGCGGCGGGCCGCGGTCTGAGCGTGCTCTTGTGCGAACAAGACGATCTCGCCGCCCACACCTCCTCCGCCAGCACGAAGCTGATCCACGGCGGCCTGCGGTATCTTGAGACGCTGCACTTTCAGCTGGTGCGCAAGGCCCTGCAGGAGCGCGAGCTGCTGCTCGGCGCCGCGCCGCACATCATGCGGCCGTTGCACTTTGTCATGCCGCACGATGCGCACCTGCGGCCGATGTGGATGATCCGCGCGGGCCTGTTTCTCTATGATCATCTGGCCAGGCGCCGGCGCTTGGCGGCATCCGCCGCGATCGATCTGCGCACGCACATTGCCGGGACGGCGCTGCAGGAGCGCTTCATTCGCGGCTTCGTGTATTCGGACGGGTGGGTGGACGATGCGCGCCTCGTAGTATTGAACGCGCAGGACGCCGTACAGCATGGCGCGCGGGTGCTGACGCGCACGCGCTGCGAGCGCATCGAACTCTCCGAGGGTGTGTGGCGCGCGACCTTAGCCGGCGACGCCGGCCTGCGCGGCGTCGCGGCGCGCGCCGTCGTCAACGCGACCGGACCCTGGGTGAGCCGCTTCGTGCGCGACGCCTCCCCGCTCAGCACCGCGCATACGGTGCGCCTGGTGAAGGGCAGTCACATCGTAGTGCCGCGGCTATTTGCCCATCGCTTCGCCTATATCTTTCAGAACACCGATCGGCGCATCGTGTTTGCCATTCCCTACGAGCACGATTATACCCTCATCGGCACAACGGATATCGAATATCACGGAGAAGCGGCGGCCGTGCGCATTGAGCATGCCGAGATCGACTATCTGTGCACGATCGTCAATCGCTATTTCCGCCAGCAGATCGGGGCCGCCGATGTCGTATGGAGTTATGCGGGCGTGCGGCCGCTCATTGAGGATGAGTCCGCGGATCCTGCCGCCGTCACGCGCGACTACGCGCTCGAGATCGACGGGGCTGCCGCCCCCATGCTGTCGGTTTTTGGCGGCAAGATCACGACCTATCGGCGCCTGGCCGCGCAGGCCGTCGACATGCTCGCCGTGCGCCTCGGCTGCCACGCGCCGCCGTGGACTCACCGGGCGCTACTGCCCGGAGGAGATCTGCCCGAAGGCAGCTTCGCTGCGTTTCTGCGCGTCGTCGAGCGTCGCTATGCGTGGCTGCCGCCGCCGCTGCGCGTGCGCTACGCGAGCGCCTACGGGACAGTCATTCATCGCCTGCTCGACGGCGCGGGCGCACTCAGCGACCTCGGCGCGGAAATCGTGCCGGGCCTCTATGAGCGCGAGGCCGACTACCTGTGCCGCGAAGAGTGGGCCGTAAGCGCCGCGGACATCCTCTGGCGCCGCACCAAGCTTGGATTGCACGCGCCGCCTGAAAGTGCGCGGCGGCTCGAAGAGTGGCTCGCGCGCCGATGAACCGCTTCATTCTCGCACTCGATCAGGGCACTACGAGTTCGCGCGCGATCCTGTTTGATCATGAGGCAAATCCCGTCGCGAGCGCGCAGCGCCCGGTGACACAATACTTCCCGCACTCCGGCTGGGTAGAGCATGACGCGCAGGAAGTCTGGGATTGCCAGACGCCGCTCATCACCGAGGTGCTCTGCAAGGCGGGCGCAGTGCCCGCCGAGGTTGCAGCACTCGGCATCACCAACCAGCGCGAAACCACGTTGCTGTGGGACCGCAGGACGAGCGCACCGGTGGCGCGTGCGATCGTATGGCAGGACCGGCGCACGGCGGAGCAGTGCGAACGCCTGCGCGCTGCCGGCCACGAGCCGGAAATCGCGCGCCGCACGGGACTGCTGCTCGATCCCTATTTTTCTGCGACCAAACTTGCTTGGCTCCTCGAGCACGTCCCCGGAGCCCGCGAGCGCGCCACTCGTGGCGAGCTTGCCTTTGGAACGATCGACAGCTGGCTTGTCTGGCACTTGTCGGGTGGCCGGCGCCATGTGACGGATGCGACGAACGCCAGCCGCACGCTGCTCTTCAATATCCGAACTTGCGAGTGGGATCCGCACTTGCTGCAGCTCTTCGGAATCCCGCCTGCATGTCTGCCGCAGGTCATTCCCACCGCGGCGCAGGGCGGCTCTGCGCTGAGCGCAAATCTGGCCGGCTGCGAAGTGCCGCTCGCCGCCATCGTGGGAGATCAGCAGGCGGCGCTCTTCGGGCAAACCTGCTTCACCCCCGGCATGGCCAAGAACACCTACGGCACCGGCTGTTTTGCGCTCCTGAATACGGGCACGCGTCCGCTTATCTCGCAGCATCGGCTGCTGACAACCGTCGCCTGGCAGCGCGACGTTACCCAATATGCGATCGAGGGCAGCGTCTTCGTCGCCGGCGCCGTCGTGCAGTGGCTGCGCGATGCATTGGGCATCATTGAGAGTTCTGCGGACGTGGAGGCTCTGGCTCTAAGCGTCCCCGACAGCGACGGCGTACATTTCGTGCCCGCGTTTGCAGGGCTCGGCAGCCCCCATTGGGACCCGCACGCCCGCGGAGCCATTGTCGGGCTCTCGCGCGGCAGCACTCGAGCGCACATCGCACGGGCGGCGCTCGAAGCGATCGCGTTCCAGAGCGCAGAACTGCTGACGGCGATGCAGCAGGATGCGGGCCAGGCGCTCAGCGAACTGCGCGTCGATGGCGGCGCGGCAGTCAACAATTTTCTCATGCAGTTTCAGGCCGATCTTCTAGGGGTCGCCGTCGTGCGCCCGCACATCACCGAGACGACGGCGCTCGGTGCCGCCTATCTTGCGGGATTGGCCGTTGGATTCTGGAAGAGCCTTGAAGAGGTCGCGCGCAATTGGCGCAGCGAACGCCGCTTCGAACCGCGGATGAGCCGCGATGAGGCCGCCGCGCGCCTCAGGCGCTGGTCGCTCGCCGTCGAGCGCGCGCGTGCCTGGACGTAGCGGTAGTCAAGCTCACAAGTTCTCACGCCGGGAGAATTTCTGGGGATTCCAGCAACGGCCACATGCCGCCGCAACTGCGCCAGAAGAACGGCTTAAAAACACCGGCGCCGCTTGCAGGCGTTAGCTGCTAGTACACCTGCCGCGCCTGCGCTCAACCCACGCGCAGCGCCGTAAATCGCGTTATGGCGCGCGGCCGGCTCTGATGCACCCGAAGTCAACCTCAGGCGGGTCCACGCGTTCCTTGTACCAAGGAGCACTAATTTGGAGAGCCTAATGAATATCTTTGAATCGACGGGCATAGCTCTTGCTATCGGTGTTTTCAGCACCGGTGCATGGGCTCAAACTGCAGCCGAAGTAGACCAGCAGCGCGATGTCAATCAGCAACAGCGCATCGAGCAGGGCCTAAAATCAGGCGACCTCTCAACCAAAGAGGCGGGCGCTTTGGAGCGCGACGAGCAGCATGTGGATCGCATGCAGGCGAATGATCTCAAGCACGGTTCCATGACTGCTACCCAGCAGGAGCGGCTGAACGCCGCGGAAGCTAACACCAGTAGCGCGATTTACGCTGATAAGCACAACGCTACGACGGGCAACCCGAATTCGGCCTCATCCGCGCGCATGCAGACGGACGTGCAGCGCAACGTGGATCAGCAACAGCGAATCGCGAACGGTATGCAAAGCGGTGCGCTCACCAACAGGGAAGCAGGAGCGGCCGAGCGCGGCCAGGTGCATGTCGACCGTCGAGAGGCGAACGCGGCGGCGAATGGCCACGTCAGCGCCGCGGAGCAGGGACGCATCCAAAGAGCAGAAAACCGTCAGAGCAATCACATTTACAATCTGAAGCATAACGCCCGGACCAAATAAAGATCGCGGGCGTGCGCAAATCGAGGGGCCGCCGCCGGGTGGCCCTTCGCTTGCCATCTAAGTATCTATACGGCCCGCAGCGCCGTCGCAACCGGCAGGCGCGCGGCGCGGATCGCCGGGAACAGGCCGCCCACCAGACCAATCACGCAGGCCCATACGATACCGAGCACGACCAGCGACGGGCCAACGGCGAGACGAAACACCACCTGCGTAAAGTTGCTGCCGAGCGTGCTGACGACGTTGCCGTTGAAGAAGATCCAGGCAAGCCCTGCGCCGATCAATGCGCCTACGACCGAGAGCAGCATCGCCTCGATCAGGACCGAGAGCACGACGGCGCTCGCGCCAAAGCCGATGGCGCGCAGCGTCGCGATCTCGCGCGAACGCACACTCACTGCCGAATACATGGTATTCAAGGCGCCGAATAGCGCCCCGACAGCCATGATGCCGCCTACGACGTAGGCGATGAAGGACAGTACATTGCTCATGCGCTGCGACTGCTTGGCGTAATAGTCATGCTCGCGCATGACGGCCACCGACAGCTGCGGGTTGGTGGTGAGCGAGTTTTTGAATGCCGCGAAGGCATCTTGCGATTCGAGCAGCACGACTACCGACTGATACAGATTGCGCCGATACGCGGAAAGCACGGTCTCCCCATCAGCCAGCAATTCCGACTCGTGCGAATCGCCGTTGCTTTCGAAGGCGCCGACGATGGTCCAATCGCTGCCCCGCAGCGCTATGTGGCTGCCGACGTCCAAACCCTTGAACTGCGCCTGCGCGCCGTTGCCGACGATCAGCTCGCGCAGGCCGCGCTGAAACATCCTGCCCGCGACCATATGAATCTCGGGGCGCAGCGCCATGGCGGCAGCGCCGATGCCGCGAATGGTCACATTCGCGCCGGTGTCCGTACTCTTCTTCGGCATGTCTACCACGACCACCGCCTCCGCCGAGGCAATCGGCTTGCCGGCCGAATCCTTGCGGATGCCCGGCGCGTCCATGATGGTGAGCGTCGCCTCGCGCGACAGGGTGCTCGCGAGCTCCGAATCCGAACCGCCGCGCAGAACGATGGCGCGGTCGTCGCGCCCGGTTGCGACGATGGTGCGTTTGAAACCCGTCGCCATGGCGAGCACCGAAATCAGCACCGCGACGACCCCGGCAATGCCGACGACGATGACCGAAGATGTGCCGAAGCGCTGCGGAATGCTGCTGAGGTTCATCCAGGTGACGGCGCGAATCTGTCTTAGCATGTTCATGGCAGTGACCTGCTAACGCCCGGCAAGCGCATCGATGATGTTGAGTCGTGTGGTACGCCAGGCAGGCGGCAAGCCGGTGCACAGCGCGAGCAGCACGGCGACGCCGATGCCTAAGGAGACCACGTTCGCGGGCAGCCGCGCCTCCCCGATGATGCTCTTCAGCGCCGGGAAAATGCCCGCGGCGATGGCAAGCCCGAGGAGCGCCGCGACCAGGCTCAGCACCAGCGCCTCGGCAAGAATCAGCGCAACCACTGCGCCATCGGTAAAGCCGAGAGTCTTCAGCACCGCCAGCTCCGGCACGCGTTCGCGCACCGATTGCATCATGGTGTTGCCGGTCAGAAACAATAGCGTAAAGAACACCGCGCCCAGGATCGACGTCACGATGAAGCTGATGTCCCCCTGCTGCTTGATGAACGACTGCGCAAATTCCTTTTCGGTCTGAGTCTTGGTTTCATCTGCTGAGTTAGCGAAGCGCTTGTCTATCGCGGCCGCAACTTGCATGGCCGCTTTCGGGTCCTTCACCTTGACGATGTACCAGCCGACGGTGCCCTTGCTGAAGCTGCGCGCTTCGTCGAAGTAGCTGTAGTTGAAGAAGAAGCTCACCGCCTGGTTGGGGTCGTTCGGTGCGTCATAGATGCCGACGATGTCGAAGTTCCAGTCCGAGCTGCCGTTCGCCTGGGTCCAGATCACCGAATGCAAGGGCACACGGTCGCCGATTTTCCAGCCGTATTTTTTGGCAAGCTCGCGCCCGACGACCGCGCCGGTGCGCGTGCTCACCAGGGCCGCCAGTTGATCCTGCGGCAGCTGCAGCTCCGGATACAGGGGGAAAAACAGCACCGGGTCCACTGGAAAGGAAAAGACGAAATTCTTCGGATCCTGATAGTAGGTGCCGAACCAGCTTTGGTGCGCGACGCCGGCGACACCCGGCAGCGACTGGATCTGGGCGAGGTAGCTGAAGGGCAGCGATTCGGTGAAGCTGATGCGGCTCACCACGTTCAGCCGATCGACCGCGGAGGCGTTCAATGCATTGTTGAACACCGCGTTCACCCCCTGCAGCATGCCGAACAGCACGAACGCGACGACGATGGAGAGCAAGGTGAAGATCGTGCGGGTGCGCTTGCGCCACAGGCCCGCCCACAGCAGCGGCAGGAATTTCATGACAGGCTCGCCGCGTCTGTGAGGGTGCCCTTGTCGACATGCAGTTGCCGCGAGGCAAAGTCGGCGGCCTTCTGATCGTGGGTGACCACGATCACGGTCTTATGCTGCGCGCGGTTGAGAGTTTGCAGCAGGCCGAGAATTTCATCGGCGGTGGTGCGGTCCAGATCCCCGGTCGGCTCGTCGCACACCAAGAGCGTCGGATCCGCGACGAGTGCGCGCGCGATCGCTACGCGCTGCTGCTGGCCGCCGGAGAGCTCGCTTGGCTTGTGGCGGGCGCGATCGGCGAGCCCGACGATTTCCAGGGCCGCCGCAACGTTCTGCCTGCGCTCGGCGCGCGACAGTTGGGTCAACAGCAGCGGCAGTTCGATGTTTCTTTCTGCCGTCAGCATGGGCATGAGATTGTAAAACTGAAATACGAAGCCGACGTGCCGCGCGCGCCATCTGGCAAGCGCACCGCCCGATAGCCGGTCGATGCGCTCTCCGGCGACGGTCACTTCGCCCTCGGTGGGCCGGTCAAGTCCGCCGATCAGATTCAGCAGCGTCGTCTTGCCCGATCCCGACGGACCCATCAGGGCGAGGAATTCCCCCTGCGGAATTTCCAGGTTGAGGTGGTGCAGCACCTCCACGCTTTGCTTGCCGCGCGTGTAGCGTTTGACGATGTTCTTGAGCGAGACAATCATGGGCATCTGCGACTCCCTCATGGCGGCTCGATCCGCACTTTTTCGCCGTCAGTCAATTTGCCGCTGACGGCGATGGCGAGCTTCGCGCCGGCGTCAATTCCGGAAAGGACGAGCTGCCCCTGCGCGGACTGCGCGCCGAGCTTGACGGCGCGCTCCTCAACCTTGCCATTCTGCAGCACAAACACGCGCCCTATGGCGCCGTTCACCTCGACCGCATCTACCGGCACAATGACGGCGTGGCGCGCCGGAGCGCGCGCCGCATCAGTCACCGCATCCTGCAGGAACGATACGCGGGCGCCCATCTCCGGAAGTACCCGCTCATCGCGCCGTTTGAAGGCGACACGCACTTTGACGGTGGCCTTGGAGCGATCGGCGGTCGGGATGATGGCAATCACTGCGCCGGGAATCTCCCAGTCGGGATACGCATTCAGGCGGATGGTCACCGGCTGGCCGGGGCGTACGCGCGTAATGAAATTCTCGTTCACGTCGACTTCGACCTCGAGCGAATCCATGTCGACGACGGTGCCGATGCCGGTGCGCGTAAAACCCCCGCCGGCAGAGATGGGCGAAACCATTTCGCCAGGCTGCGCGGCCTTCACCGTGACGACACCCGCGAAGGGCGCGCGCACCACGGTGTCGTCCTCGTCGCGCTGCGCTACGACGAGGCTTGCGCGGGCGACGGCCACCGCGCGCTCGGCGACTTCAAATGCGGCCGCGGCGGCGTTGTAGGTTGCCTTCGCGGCATCGAAGTCCTGTGCGCTGATGAGGGCCTGCGCGCGTTCCTGCTCCTCGCGGTGATAGATGGGACGCGCATCGTTGAGCGCCGTCTGGGTGGCTTGCAGATTCGCCTCCGCCTGGGCGATCTGCGCCCCCGCCTGCTGCAGGCGCGCCCGCGCATTGGAGTCATCCAGGCGTGCGAGCACTTCATTGGCCGCGACCCGCTGGCCTTCCTCAATCAATACGTCGAGCACTTTGCCTGTGATCTTGGACGACACGGTAGCCGCGCGACGCGCGACGACGTAACCCGAAGCATCCAGAAGCGACGCCGCGCTCGTCGCCGCGCCGCCGCTCGAGTCCTGCGCAACCGCGACGCGCACCGCCGCACCGCCCGCCCTGCCGAGGAGGAGCCATGCGCCCACCCCGACGAGCGCGAGCGCGGCCGCGCCGGCGCCGATCCACTTGATGGCGCCGCCGCGGGTTGCGGCTGCGGCATCGCCGCGGTGCAGGCGCAGTTGCTCGAGGAGTGCCGATTTGTCATTCATGTAACCGACATTTAACCGGCGCTCCTTCAAAAGCTCAAGAACTCTAAAGAAGCATCAATGTGCCCAACTTTGCGCTGCACCAACGGTCACACTGAACGAATGCAATGATTTGTCCCGGCGTGGCGTTCGACGCGAGGTCTCTTCTCCCCCCCTGAGACTCGATGATCGCCGCCTGTAGTCTTGGACCGCCGTCGGAAGCCGCCCGCAAGGGCGGCTTTTTCTTTTCACGCCAGCGCTGGCAGAGTAATCCGCACCGCAAGCCCCGTCGCACTGAGGTTGCGCGCATCGATCGTACCGTGGTGAAGTGCAATCGCGCGCGCGGCAATCGCAAGCCCGAGCCCCTCGCCGCCTTCGGCGCGATCACGTGCTGCATCAACACGATAAAACGGCTCGAAGATGAGCTTCAAATCCTTCTCCGGCACCCCAGGTCCCTGATCCTCGATCACAACCTCGACCGACATGGCACTGCGCTGCGCGCGCACCTGCAGCTGCGAGCCCACCGGACTGTAGCGCACGGCATTGCGCAGCACATTCTCAAAGGCGCTGCGCAGCGCTTCGCGATCGCCCATGACTTCGAGCGTGCCCGCCGTGCTGAGCTCGACGCGCGCACGGCGCACGTCGGCCTCGATGGCGACGTCCGCCACGATCTCCCCGAGCAGCTGCGCGATATCGACGCGTTCGCTTTGCGCGTCGAGCGCGGGACGCTCGAGTCGCGCGAGCAAGAGGGCGCGCGCAATCAGCTGCTCGAGACGGTCGGCTTCGCGGCCGATGCGCGCGAGATTCTCCGCCGCACCGCTGTCGCCGCGCTGCGCGAGCGACAGGGCGAGCTGCAGACGCGCAAGCGGCGAGCGCAGCTCGTGGGAGACGTCGCGCAGCAACTGATGCTTCGACTCAAGCAGGCTGCGCACGCGCTCGGCCATCGCATCGAAATCCGCAGCGAGGAGCCCCAGGTCATCTTTTCTGCCCCTGAGGCTCGGCAGCACGCGTACGTTCAAATCCCCGGCGGCGATGCGCTGCGTCGCATCGCGCAGCCGATCCACGGGTGCGGTGAGGTAGCGGGCGAGAAGAAAGCATACCACCGCGCTCACCACCAGGGCGATGATCAAGGTTGCCGCACGCACTCCCGGAAGCTCAAGCTCGCCAAATCGCCGCGGCGGCCCGCGATACGGCGGCGTGACGACGACCACGCGAAATGCTTTGCCGTCGGGACCCACCAGCATCAAAGAGCGGCCGATCGGCTCCGTCGGCGAGCGCGTGCGCGTCGGCGCGCCCTCGCGGTTGGTTCCGGGATAGGGCGGCGGCAGTGGGCGGTCGAGCAGGTCATGGCCAGTGGAGTCGAGCACAAAGGTGCGTGCACGCAGCGCCGGCGGACTTAAATCCTCGACCCATTGCTTCAGAGCGTCACCGCCGCCCGCCTCGAAAATCTGAGCGGCCCGGGAGTAGATCTCCTGATAGGGAAGCGAGGGCCGTTCATTCCTCCATTTGAGGGCCGCATCCACGGCGACCGTCACGGTGCCCACGAGAATGAGCGCAAGCGCGAGCCAAAAGGTGAGAAAGATGCGCCAGAAAAGTGAATGCACGGCGGCGGCTCAAGCGTCTGCGCCGGCTGCTCCGCGCGCGCTCGTCAGCGCAAGCGCGTAGCCCGTACCGCGCACGCTTTGCAGCGTGACCCGATCGGTGTACTTCGCAAGCTTACGCCGCAGGTTACTGACGTGAGTGTCGAGGCTGCGATCCGTTGGCAGCAGGCGCCGCCCCAAAGCCCGCGTCATCAACTCTTCGCGCGTCACGGGCTTGGCATCCGCGCGCATCAGCTGCTCGAGGATGCGCATCTCGGCGCCGGTCAATTCAAGGTCGTGCTCATTGACCACCGCGCAGCGCGCCCGCAGATCGATTCTGAGCGGCCCCCACTGCACCGAAGTTGCGGACGTCACCGGACCGCCATCCCCGACACTGCGGCGCAGCACCGCCTTGATGCGGGCGACGAGTTCGCGCGGGCTGAAGGGCTTCGACAGGTAATCGTCGGCGCCCATCTCAAGGCCCACCACCCGGTCCACCTCCTCGCCGCGCGCCGTCAACATGATGACCGGCACCGCGCTCGTCGCACGGATGCGCCGCAGGACTTCAAATCCGGACAGCTCCGGCAGCATGACATCAAGCACCACCAAGTCGGGTGAGGACTTCGCGAGACGCTCGAGCGCTGCGGCCCCATTGCCGAGCAGCTCCACCGCAAATCCCTCCGGCGTCAAATATTCCACGAGCAAGGAGCACAGCTCCTGATCGTCATCCACTATCAACAATACTGGCTTCGCGGGCGCGGCAGCGGAATCTGTCAACATCATCATCCTGTCATTATCCTCGATCTGGTGGGATGCCAAGGGTTCTTTACAATTCTTATGCGCTGCAGTGCCTTGCTGCGCGCAACTCCCGGCCAAGCATCTGCTCTAATTAGCGTGGTCGACGCGACCCTATCAGGAGATATTGATGAACAGGCCATCTCAAGCCATGAACCGCACCCGTGCAATTGTAATCGCGGCGCTGGCATCCGCCGGCCTTGCGGCAGTGGCAGTGCACGCGGCGACTTCGCCCGATACGACTAGCCCGCCAGCCGCCAGTGGACACTGGCACCATCACGGACGCGGCGCCCACTTCATGCATGTGCTGAAGCAGCTGAATCTCAGCGCCGAGCAGCAGACGCAGGTGAAGAGCATCTTTGCCGCAGCGAAGCCCCAGTTTAAGGAGCTCGGCACCAGCATGCGCAGCAATCATGAAGCTCTGGACGCGGCCGCGCCGACGGATGCAGGCTATCCTGCGCTCCTCGCCACCGAAAAGGCGAATGCGGCGAAGCGCATCGAACTCATGAGCTCGGTGAAGACGCAGATCTACGCGGTGCTCTCTGCCGCGCAGATCAAACAGATCCCGCAGATCATTGCGGCGGACAAGGCCAAGTGGCAGCAAAATCACCAGAGGACTGCGCCCGCGTCCACCCCCGCGACAACTTCGTAGCCGTTGCTCCCCCGGTCCGCTCGCCGTTGCAAAGCAGAGGATGTTTTGCGGCGGCGGGTGGGCCGGTTTATTCGACGATGACCGCTGTCCCGTAGGCCAAAACCTCCGTCACCCCGGCCGCAACATCGTTGGCGTCGTAGCGCACGCCGATGATGGCATTGGCGCCGCGCTCGGCGGCGTGTTCCAGCAGCAATTCGAAAGCGTCGGCGCGCGCCTTCTCGCAAAGCGCCGTGAACAGCGTGATGTTGCCGCCGAGCAGGGTCTGCAGCGAGGCGCCGATCGCTCCGATCAGACTGCGCGAGCGCACGACGATGCCGCGCACGACTCCGACGTTTCTGACGATGCGGTGGCCCGGCAGCTCGAAGGCGGTCGTGATGAAGCTGAGATCAATCGTCTTCATGGTTCAGTCACTCTCTTGATGTTGTGATCGCGCGCACGAATCCCGCGCTCTGGGCGGCATCCTACGCGCACGCGCCTTTACAGCCCTAACCCCCTGCGCTAGCGTTGCGCGCATGTCCAGCTTCATGCAACGCCCGGGCACGAGCGGCTCAGGATTCGTGGTCGCCGTCGTCGGCGCGAGCGGCGCCGTCGGCGTCGAGCTCGTGCGCTGCCTTGCAGAGCGCGACTTTCCCGTCGCGGAACTCAGATTGTTCGCCTCCGCGCGCTCGGCGGGCAAGCGCCTCCACTTCCGCGGCCGCGCGCTGCCGATTGAAGAGCTCGCCGAGCAGAGCTTACGGGGCGTTGATCTTGCGCTCTTCTCCGCGGGCAGTAGCATCTCCAAGCGCTACGCGCCGCTCGCCGCCCGCCAGGGCACGCTCGTCATTGACAACTCCTCGGCGTTTCGCATGGATCCGACGGTGCCGCTGGTGATTCCGGAGATCAACGCCGCGGCCGCGCGCGCCCATCACGGCATCATCGCCAATCCCAACTGCGCCGCGATCATCTCCATCACGCCGCTGTGGCCCATCCACCAGTTGAACCCCATCCGCCGCCTGATCGTGTCCACCTATCAGGCGGCATCGGGCGCCGGCGCCGCGGCCATGGAGGAGCTGCGCGAGTCGACGCGCGCCTTTCTTGAGGACCGGCCCTACGCGCACAAGGTCCTGCCGCATCCTTATGCCTTCAACCTCTTCAGCCACAACACGCGCATCGATGCGGACACGGGCTACAACGAGGAGGAAACCAAGGTCATCCAGGAAACGCGCAAGATCTTTGCGGATCCGGCATTTCGCATCACTGCGACCTGCGTACGCGTGCCGGTGCTGCGCGCGCATTGCGTCGCCTTGAACTTCGAATGCGACGCGCCCATCAGCGCTGCGCGCGTGCGCGAGATTCTCGCAGCCGCGCCCGGCGTGAAAATCATCGATGACATGGCGGCAAACTATTTTCCCATGCCCAAGGACGCCTCCGGCCAGGATGCGATTCTTGTCGGCCGCATCCGCCAGGACGTGAGCGATCCGTCGGGGCGCTCCATTGCCATGTTCGTTGCGGGAGATCAGCTGCTCAAGGGCGCAGCCTTGAACGCGGTGCAGATCGCCGAGTGCCTGCTCGCAGATCAAAAGACCATCGCGGCCTGACTCAAGTCAGGAGCGCTGCGCACCCTGCGCAAGTCTTCCCCAATGGGTTCGCGCGCATCGCAGCCGGGGTTCTGCTGCTCGCCCTGACAGCGCAGCCGCCGGCTGCACATGCCGCGCTGCCCGACTCCATCAACGCCATCCGGCTGCGCGGCTGCGGCGGCGGGGTGAACAGCAATCGCCCGCTCTTGCCCGCTCCGAAGCTCGATGAGGCCGCGCGCCGTACGGCCGCCGGACTAACCCTGCACGAGGCGCTCCTCGCCGTCGGCTACAGCGCCGCAGAGTCCGCCGCGATCCATCTGGCAACCCCGGGCGGCGATTTGGCCACTGCCCGCCTTCTGCAACAGCACTTCTGCGCGCAGCTCGCCGAACCCATGGAACGCGAGATCGGCATAGCGCGTCGCGGGGACGACACCTGGATCGTCCTTGCCGCACCACTGCAGATGCCGCAGCCGCAGGACGCCCCCGCCGTCAGCCGGCGCGTGCTCGAGCTCGTCAATGAGGCCAGGGCACAGCCGAGGCGCTGCGGCGGGAAAAGCTTCAGTGCCACGACTGCGCTCAAGCTTTCCCTGGCGCTCGGCAACGCCGCGCTCGCCCACTCGCTCGATATGGCCACGGGTAATTATTTCGATCACACCGGAGCGGACGGCAGCACGCCCGCCTCGCGCGTCACCCGCGCGGGCTATGCGTGGCGGGCGGTCGGGGAGAACCTTGCCGCCGGCGTCGCGACTCCCGAGGAGGCGGTTTCCGGCTGGCTGCATAGCCCGGCGCATTGCCAGAACCTCATGGATCCGCGCTTCACTGACATGGGGGTCGGCTATATCGTCAATCCGAAGAACCCGTCGGTCATATTCTGGACCCAGGTATTTGGCCAGACACTCCCGGGCAGTGCCGCGCAAACGGCGCAGTAGATGAATTCTGAAGGACACGGCAATATCTGCCGGCAGACCCGTCATCAGGCGGGCGTTGGGGGAAATAATAATGGCAACAAACACCGCAACACCGTCCGGATGGCTTTCGCGCGAGCGTACGGTCGCAAGACCCGGATTTAGCCGCTGGCTCGTCCCGCCGGCGGCGCTCGCCATACATCTGTGTATCGGCATGGTCTACGGCTTCTCGGTGTTCTGGCTGCCACTGTCGAAGGCGGTTGGCATCACAAAATCGGTGGATTGCCCTAAGGATCTGGGCTTTTTCGCGCAGCTCACGGTCACCAGCTGCGACTGGAAGATCTCGCTACTGACCTGGACGTTTACCATCGCCATAGTAATCCTCGGCTCCGCCGCCGCGCTCTGGGGCGGTTGGCTCGAAAGAAGCGGGCCGCGCAAGGGTGGCGTCGTCGCTGCGCTGTGCTGGTGCGGCGGCCTTGTCGTCGCCGCGCTGGGCGTAATCGCTCACCAGATCTGGATCATCTGGTTGGGGTGCGGGGTCATTGGCGGCATTGGCCTCGGCCTGGCTTATATCTCGCCGGTCTCGACGCTCATCAAATGGTTCCCGGACCGGCGCGGCATGGCGACCGGCATGGCCATCATGGGATTCGGCGGCGGGGCGATGATCGGCGCGCCGCTCGCCGACCGGCTCATGAAGTTTTTTGCCACACCTGACTCGGTGGGGGTCTGGCAGACCTTTCTTACACTTGCCGCGATCTATTTTGTGTTCATGATGGGTGGCGCGCTCAGTTATCGCCTGCCGCCTGAAGATTGGAAACCCGAAGGGTGGCAGCCGGCGACCTCCAAACGGGCCTTGCAGACGGATCGGAACGTCAGTCTGGAAGTCGCCTGGCGCACGCCGCAGTTCTGGCTCCTGTGGGGCGTGTTATGCCTCAACGTCACCGCCGGCATCGGCATCCTCGCCATGGCCTCGCCGCTCTTGCAGGAGGTATTCGGCGGCAGACTCATCGGGGTACCGGTGGCGTTCTCGGGTCTTACGCCGGAGCAGCTCGGCAAGATCGCGGCGATCGCGGCGGGTTTTACTGGGTTGATATCGCTCTTCAACATCGCAGGCCGCATCTTCTGGGCCTCGCTCTCGGATCGGCTGGGGCGCAAGGCGACCTACATGGTGTTCTTCCTCCTTGGCATTGCCCTCTACGCCTCGATTCCGTCGCTGGCCGCCGCAGGCAGCCTGGCACTCTTCGTTGCCGCGTTTTGCGTCATCCTCTCGATGTACGGTGGAGGATTTGCGACGGTGCCGGCGTACCTGGCCGATCTCTTCGGGACCCGGATGGTGGGCGCCATCCACGGGCGTCTCCTCACGGCCTGGTCCACCGCAGGAATTATCGGCCCGGTGCTCGTCACCTACATTCGTGAATATCAGCTCGCCCACGGTGTGCCACGCGCCCAGGCCTACAGCATCACCATATACATTCTCGCCGCTCTACTCGCCGTCGGGTTCCTGTGCAACTGGGCCATTCATGCCGTCGCACAGGACCGCTATATGAAGGTAGACGATGCGGCGGTCGCGGCGCAGCCCAGTGTGCGGCCGGAGGAGCCGCAGGGCGACACGGTCTCGCTCGAGGCGGCCTCGCGCCGCAACGCCTGGCTCGTACCGCTCGCGTGGGCTGCCGTGTGGATTCCGATCGCCTGGGGTGTGTGGGTGACTCTGCAGAAGGCGGCGGTGCTGTTTCGCTAACGGCCGGCCGCCTGCCACAGGCGCGCTCCGCCGACGAACGCCTGACTATTGGTGACGCGCCGCGTTTTTTTCGGCAACCGCGCCAGGCGGCGCGCATTGCCGCCGCCGATCACGACCTCGTCAACTTCGAGGGCCGTGCGCAAACGCTGGGTGACATCGGCCACCACCTTGCGCCATTTCTTCGTCCCCAGGCGCTTGCGGCCACGCTCGCCGACGTATTCCTCATAGGTGCGCCCGTGCTTGTAGGGCAGGTGCGCAAGCTCGGTCGGCTCGACGATGCCGTCAATGATGAGCGCGCAGCCAAGGCCTGTGCCCAGGCCCAGGAACAGCATGCGGCCCCTGCGGTAACTGCCGATCGCCTGCAACGCCGCGTCGTTGATGACACGCACGGGCTTGCCGAAAGCCTTATCGAAGTCGAATCCCACCCAGCCGCTGCCAAGGTTGTGCGGCTCGACGACGGGCTTACCGTGCAGCACCACTCCCGGATAGCCGATGCTGAGCGCGTCGTAGCGCCAGTTGCGTGCGAGCGCGCGCACCTTCGTCACCATCGCCTCAGGCGTGAACCCCGGGCCGGAGGCGAACTTGCGCATGGCGCGCTGGCCAGTGGCGCGTATTTTGACGTTGGTTCCACCCACGTCGACGACGAGTATCTTCTTCGGCTTGCGCATGAACGCCTCCTGCAAAAGGCGATTCTCGCGCAACCTGGCGCAGAGCGGACAATTGACTGCGGCGCTGCTCATGAAGTTCGGCTGGCTGAAATCGACGCGGCTGAGCGCGCCGTCAGCGGCCTCGCCGACACGCGACGCTGCAGGCCATGGCGGACTGCCCTCGAGCTGCCGCCCGTTTCCACCGTGAGCGCCAGCGGCCTGTCCCTGACAGTCTCCTCGTGCCTGCTTGGGCGCGCGATGGCTTTTTCAGGCGGGGGCGCTGCGGCAGGCGTACCGCTCGCTGCCGCCCGCGCCGGTCGCTCGAGGTCGGCGCAGCCCAAGCTCACTTTGTGCACCCTGCGAGCAACACCCGAGCGACCCGTCTCATTCGACCCCGCTGCTCACGGCCGGAAAGGCGCCGCGAAGATGGCGATCGGAGCTCCTCCTCTGTGTAGTTCCGACACAACAATCCCTATCGCGTCGCCGCGCCGTAGGTTTATGTCACGCAAATGAGTTCTGCAGCCGCCGCGCCAGGTCGAGCTCGGTCGCGGGCTCTACCACGTTTGAGCTGTGACGACATAGGTTTGAACTGAACCCAAGTCCCGGTATATATGTCGTCCCGCTTAGCCGACGAAACGAGGAATGACCATGGCGCTGTGGAAAGAACCAAACGCGGCGGCTCCGCCGTCGAAAGAACCCACTGGGAGGGCCCCGGAAATGTCGACCATCACACCTTTGAACCAGGACCTGCCGCGACGCATGCCCGAGCGCGCGGACGCCAAGGAATCGCTGATCGCCTCGGATCTGACGATTGAAGGCAAGATCGAGGGCGCAGGCCACGTACGCATCGCCGGCTCCTTCAAGGGCGACGTGCACGTGCACGGCAATCTCACCATCGATCCGGGTGCGCGCCTGACTGGACAAGTGCGGGCCAACACCGTCGTCGTGGGCGGTGAGCTGCACGGCAATATTGAAGCGGCCGCGCGCGTGGAGCTCCTGGCTACAGGTGTCGTCTCCGGCGATGTGAAAGCCGGTTCGCTTATCGTCTCGGCCGGATCCAGGATGCGCGGGCAGGTGGAATTCGGTTGGGAGGAGAAGGGCGCGAAACCCATTTCGGGTGCCGTTACCGGGAAGGTCGACAGCGCCTTTTCATGAGTTCGGCGCGTCCCGCGACCCCAGGGAAAAGTCGCCTCTGCCCGCACTGCAAGGCGACCATCCTCGATAGCGCAAGCGTCTGCCCCGGCTGCCGGCACCATCTGCGATTCGACTCGGTCGATGCAGCGCGGCGCGCGGTGCCGAGCAGTTCGCCTCTGCGCGTCGAGGGGATCATCCGCCATCCCGACGACGGTCCGGCGTGGGAGTACTCGGTGGTGCTGGTCATCCGCGACAATTTCGGTGTCGAGGTCACGCGCCAGGTCGTCGGCGTCGGGGCACTGCAGCCCGCCGAGCAGCGCAGCTTCACGCTCTCCGTGGAGGTCTTCGGCCGCGCCGACGTCGTGCCCACCCTGAAGGGCCTGAAGAAGCCCTAGCGCGCCGCAGCGCCGTAATAGTTCGGATAGTCGCTCGTCAGGCCTTTGAAGCGCCTGTGGATCCACCAGTACTGCTCGGGTATGCGGCGCACTTCGGCTTCGATGAAGTGGTTGAAGCGCAGCGCATCTGCATACGCGCTCGGGCCGGGATAATCCGCAAGCGGCGCGCTGATGGCGACGCGATAGCCTTGCGCATCCGGCAGGCGTTCGTGCGCATACAGGAGCACCGCAGCTCCGGTGAGTTCCGCCAGGCGCGAGGTTGCAACATTGGTCGCCGCGGGAATCCCGAAGAACGGCACCATCTCGGCGCCTTTGTTGCGAAAGCTCTGATCGGGCGCGTACCACACTGATTCGTTGCGGCGCAGGGCGCGCACCATGCCGCGGATGTCGTCGCGCTCGATGGTCGCGTACTTCTCGCCCCTCTTATAGGACTCGCGATGCGAGTTCGCGATGTATGCCAGCAGCGCATTTTTCGGCGGCCGGTACAGCACGTTGATAGGAAAGGCGGTATTCAAAATGCGCGCGCCGATCTCGAGCGTCGTGAAGTGCGCCGTCAGGATGATGGCGCCGCGCCCACGCGCGAGCGCCTGCTCGAGGTGCGCGACTCCTTCTACGCGCGCAAGCTTTGCAATGCGCTCATTGCTGCTCCACCAGGTCATGGCCGACTCGCACAACGAAACCCCGAGCGCCTCGAAGTGCCGGTCGAGGAGACGTTCGCGTTCGGCATCGGAAAGCTCCGGCAGACACAGCCGCATATTGGCGCGCGCAACCGGTACGTAGTGCAGCGGCAAGCGCCGCGCGATCCTGCCGAGCGCACGCCCGGCCTGCAGGAGGTGCGGGTAGGAGAGCCGCTCGATGAAGCGCAAGAGCCCCACCGCGAGCCAGGTGAGCCAATAACGCGGCGCGAAGAAGCGCCTTGGGATCACGCAGCACTCTCAGGAGGCAAGCGCATCGCGTCGCAGGCCAAATAACGCAGCGAGCTCCGCGCGCACGCGCCTGCCGGCCTCAAGATCCCAGCAATTCACGACGGCGAGCCGAAAGCCGCCGGGCGGCATGGCGTGGGAAGCCGCGGGGCGGTGCGCGTGAAAGGTGATCTGCACGCTCGTAACGCCGCTCGTGCGCGCCAGCTCCTGCAGCCGCTCGGGGCGCGGATGGCGGTACTCCATGCCGTGCGGTCCGAAGAGCACCACGCTATAGCCGGTGCGCGCAGCGGCCGAATCAAAATTCCACTCGCCGCGCGCGTACAGCCCAACGAGTGCCTGCAGCCAATCCTTGCCGTAGAGGTCCGGCCACTGGTCGGAGAACCGCAGGTGCACTTCGATGATGCGGCCGCCGATGCTCTCAACGTTCACCATGCCGGTATAGCCGTGCAGGTTCCGGCCAAGCCACGCACCGCAATAGCGCTCGAGGTCCACATAGGGCTCGGCGTGGACGATCCAATAGTCGAAGGTGCCCTCGCCCGTGGGGATGCCCTGCGCGTGCCTGAACCACACCGCTACGCCGTCCTCGACGGCAATGTCGGAGCTCACGTGCGCGCCCTTCAGGAGCGTCATCCAGAAATGGCCGCCGCTCTCGTTGCGCCGGTAATCTTCGAGGTTCTCCAGCACGCGGCTGCCCGCGCCCATGCCGCGCAGATTAATGAGCGGCTTGCTGAAAACGGGAAAGCTGCGCGGCGTCACCCCATGGGGCGCACAGATGATCCCCTGGGATTCGGCGACCAGGAGCTTGTTGTAGACCCAGTGATGTGCCGGATTCCATTCGTAGGCATCGAAGTCTTCAGTGGGAATGCGCACATCCGGGGGACAGTACACATCCTTGAAGTACTGCATGCGCCACGGGTCGGCTTCGCATATTGGCATGTCATTCCTTCAGCAAGATTGAAGTACCTTGCGGCGCGCGCGCCCTGTAGGCTAGTACGCCATGCTCTGGCTCAAGGCACTGCACGTCGTATTCGTCGTCACGTGGTTCGCGGGGCTTTTCTATCTGCCGAGGCTCTTTGTGTACCACGCGGGCGCCTCGGACTCGACCGGGATCGAGCGCTTCATTGTCATGGAGCGGCGGCTGTTCGCCCTCATGAGCATCGGCGCGCTGCTTGCCTTGGCCTTCGGCCTGGCCATGGTCGCGGCGTCGCCCGATTATCTGCGTGCGCCCTGGCTGCAGATGAAGCTCCTCCTGGTTGTGCTCGTCATCGTGTACCACCTGTGGTGCTACCGGCTCATCGCCGCATTCGCCGAGCAGCGCCCCACGCATTCGGCGCGCTGGTTCCGCTGGTTCAACGAGGTGCCAAGCCTCCTGCTCCTCGCCATCGTGATCCTCGCCGTGGTCAAGCCAGCGCTGCGCTAGCCTAGAAGAGTCCGACCACCTTGCCGTTCGCGTCCACGTCGATGGCGTCCGCCGAGGGCACGCGCGGCAGACCCGGCATGGTCATGATATCTCCGCAGATCATGACCACAAATTGCGCGCCGGCCGCGAGCCGCACTTCGCGCACGTCGACGATGTGGCCCGACGGCGCACCGCGCACGCGCGGATCCGTGGAGAACGAATACTGCGTCTTCGCCACGCACACCGGATAGTGCCCGTAGCCTGCGCTTTGCAGCTGCTCGATCTGCGCACGCACGCTGTTTGAGGCGCTGATGTCGGCGGCGCCGTAGATGCGCGTCGCGATGGAGCGCATTTTCTCCCACAGGCTCGCGCTCCCCTCGTAGACGAATTTGAAGTCGTTCGCGCCGTCGCACAGCCGCACCACCTCGTGCGCGACATCCACCGCGCCACGACCGCCCTGCGCAAAATGCCGCGCCAGGATCACCTTCACGCCCAGATGCGCCGTGCGCTCCACCACCGCACGCACTTCGGCGCCGGTATCCTCGGCGCGATGATTGATCGCGACCACGCAGGGCAGGCCGTAGCGGTCGCGCACGTTGGCGATATGGCGCTCGAGATTCGCGACCCCCTTCTCGACGGCTGCGATGTTCTCTTGGCCCATCGCCGCCATTTCCACGCCGCCGTGATATTTGAGCGCGCGCACCGTGGCGACGATCACCGCGGCCGCCGGACGCAGTCCGGCCTTGCGGCACTTGATATCGACAAATTTCTCGGCGCCGAGGTCGGCGCCGAAGCCCGCTTCGGTCACGACGTAGTCGGCGAGCTTGAGCGCGGCGCGCGTCGCCATCACCGAGTTGCAGCCGTGGGCGATGTTGGCGAAGGGTCCGCCGTGAATGAGTGCGGGGTTGTTCTCGAGCGTCTGCACGAGATTGGGAGCAAGCGCCTGCTGCAGGAGCACGGTCATCGCGCCGTGCGCACGCAGATCGCGCGCGCGTATCGGCTGCTGCTGGCGCGTATAGCCGACGACGATGCTGCCGAGGCGCTCCTTCAGGTCATTGAGACTGGTCGCAAGACAGAATATCGCCATCACCTCGGAGGCCACCACGATGTCGAAGCCGTCCTCGCGCGGATAGCCGTTTGCGGGTCCTCCCAGACCGACCGTGATCGCGCGCAGCGCGCGGTCATTCATGTCGAGGACGCGCCGCCACGCAATGCGGCGCACATCGAAGCCAAGCTCGTTGCCGTGATAGATGTGATTGTCGATGAGCGCGGCGAGGAGATTATTCGCAAGCCCGATGGCCGAAAAGTCGCCGGTGAAGTGCAGATTGATGTCCTCCATGGGCACGACCTGCGAGTAGCCGCCGCCTGCGGCACCGCCCTTCATGCCGAACACCGGCCCGAGCGCCGGCTCGCGCAGGCAGATGATCGCCTTCTTGCCGATGTGATTGAGCGCATCCCCAAGACCCACCGTCGTCGTGGTCTTGCCCTCGCCCGCGGGCGTCGGCGAGATCGCGGTGACGAGGATGAGGCGCCCGTCAGGACGCTCTTCCAGGGTCTTTAGATACTCCAGCGAGATTTTCGCCTTGTAGCGGCCAAAGGCTTCGAGGCTCTCCTCGGGAATGCCCAGACGCTCGAGCGCGATGTCGCTGATCCGCCGCATCGTTGCGCGCTGCGCGATTTCAATATTATTCAATGACGCGACCCCCCCGACTCCACCGCACACGGGCAGCGGTGCAGGCCAATATAGCATCCGGCGCGGGCGCGACGGGCACGGCGCCGGTACGCCTGAGGATAGGCACCGGGGCCGGGGTGTCCGGGGGAGCCCATGCAGGCCCCTTCCCGGCCGCGCCCGCCCGCAGCACAGGGCCGCCGGCAGCTTTTGCACCGCTACGTGCCTACCCCAGGGCCGCAGCCACGGGCCGCGACGCCTACGGCGCCGCACCGGGAAAAACCCCTTGCAGTGCGACCATGAGATGAGACGTGCATCACACGAGGACCGTCCGGGCGGCGGGCAACATTGCTTAACTGAGTGCCAAGCCCTAGACCGCCGTATCGACACCGTTAAGCTTTCACTGCGGCGGTATGCCCCTTCAATCCCCCAAGACAGCGTGAGCGACGAACGCATCCTCCTGATCCAGAACTCGCGCGCACCGCCTGCAGGGGTTGCCGACGCCCTGGCGCGCCTGCGCAATCGCCACTACGTGATCAGCGAGTCGCACACCCTCGCCGAAGCGCTCATTGAGATCCGCGACCGCAAGTTCGCGGCCATCATTCTCGAATTGACCCTGCCGGATGCCAGCGGCCTGCCCGCGTTCCTGCGCCTGCAGAGCAGGGCCGCGACTGCGCCGATCATCGTCATGGTGGACCGGGCGCAGGAGGAGCTTGGCATCGAGGCCACGCGCCGCGGCGCGCTCGACTATCTTCTCAAGGAGGAAATCTCCGCTGCCATCCTCGACAAGGTGCTGCGTCTGGCGCTCGAGCGCACCCATACCGTGCTGGCGCTGCGCGCCTCCGAAGCGCGCTATCGCACCATGTTCGAGAGCACCGCGGCCGGCGTCTATCAGGCGACCTGCGATGATCGGCTGATCTCGGCGAATCCGGCCATCATCACCATGCTCGGCTACGAATCGGAGGAAGAGCTGCTGTGCCTGGATTTCGGTCGCGAGGTCTATGCCAGCGCCGAAGACCACATCGAATGGCGCCGCGAGCTCGACGAGGCGGGCGAAATCCGCAGCCGCGAAACCGTGCTGCGCAACAAGAAGGGCGAACGCGTCGTGGTGCTGCACAGTGCGCGCCTGGTGCGCGACAGCCGCGGCGTGCCCCTCTACTACGAGGGCACCATCGCCGACATCACCGCATCGCACCGGCAGGCGCGGCAATGGTCCCATGAGGCGAGCCATGACTCTTTGACGGGCCTTTTGAATCGGCGCGAACTGGAGCGACGCCTGCAGAGCGCGCTCGAGGATGCCGCCATCGATCGCAGCACGCTCGCGGTGGTGATGATCGATCTGGACGGTTTCAAGAAGATCAACGACCGCTTCGGGCACGTGGCGGGCGATGAACTGCTGCGCCACGTGAGCGCGACTCTCAAAGCGAGCCTGCGCACCGGCGATGTGGTCGGGCGCTTCGGCGGAGATGAGTTCCTCGTGCTCCTCGAGCACTGCGCCGAGGAGGACGCGATCCGCATTACCAAGACGATGATCGAGCGGCTGCAGAATATCGAGTGCCTGTGGGTGGGACAGGCGCTGCAGGCGCGCGCGAGCGTCGGCATTGCGGTGGCGCCCCAGCGCGATCAGTCCTGGACCGCGCTCGTCGAGCGCGCGGATCTTGCCTGCTATGACGCGAAGACCCACGGCGGCAATCAGTGGCGCATGTTTCACGACGACGCCACCGCCAACATCAAGGTCGGTCGCGAGCGGCGCATCGCGCTCTATGTGGAGGACGCGCTTGCGACGAACGCCTTCGTCCTGCAGGCCGAGCGCATTGTGCCGCTGCGCAAGCAGGCAGCCTCGCACTATGAGGTGCTGGTGCGCGCGCCCGCAGCCGATCAGCCGGCCGAGTACCTCGACCTTGCGCAGATTGCCGCGTTCAACGCCTCGCTCGCACATCGCGTCGACCGCTGGTGCCTGCGGCATGCGTTTCGCTGGATCGCGCGCCATCAACGCGCGAATCCGGGCGTGAGCCGCTGGTTTCTCAACCTGACCCAGGCCTCCTTCTCAGATCCGGAGCTCGCGCAGTTCATCGCAGCCGCGGCGCGCGAGGCGCAGGCGCCCGCGCAGCACATCGGCCTTGAGATCGAAGAGCAGGCGCTCGCGAGCGGCTTCGTGCAGATCAATGATCTCGTGCGCAAGCTTGCGCCACTGGGATTCCAGTTCACGCTCGACGGCTTCGGCCGTGGCATCTCCTCCTTCGCCTACCTCAAGTCACTCGATGTCACCAACGTGAAGATCGATCACGCCGCCATCGCGCGCGGTGCGGGTGACGATGTCGGCGACAGTCTGTTGCGCTCTCTGCATCAGATCAACAAAGTGCTGGGACGCGCCACGATCATCCAGTCCGTGGCGTCGACGGATCTTCTCAAGCGCCTCGCCTCGGCGCACGTCGACTATGCCCAGGGCCCCGCGGTGGCCGCTCCCGTGCTGCTCGAGGAGACGCGGCTGCGCGCGTGATGGTCGTGCGCGCGCGCGGCGCGCTATAGTTGCGCCTTCGCGCGTTGCGCAACTTTCAGTCCATCCATGTTCTGCTTGTCCGAGGCCTGCGAGCGCAATAAGGACCCGATCCTCAAGGTCCTGCGCGGCGCCTTCGCAGCGACCCGCCAGGTGCTCGAGATCGGCAGCGGCACCGGCCAGCACGCCGTGTACTTTGCGCGCCATCTGCCCAAGCTTCGCTGGCAGCCGAGCGACACCGCGCAGTACCTGGACCCACTGCGGGCTTTCATCGGCGCCGAAGGCGGCGCAAATCTCGCCCCACCCGTGCTCCTCGACGTGCGCAACCACCCCTGGCCCGTAGCCGGCATTGACGCCGTTTTCAGCGCCAACACGCTGCACATAATGTCCTGGGAGGCGGTCCGCGAGTTGTTCCGCGGCGTGGGGACACACCTCGGCGCCGCAGGAGTTTTGTGCATTTATGGACCTTTTCGCTACGCCGGGCGATATACCAGTGAGAGTAACGCGGCTTTTGACCGTCACCTCAAGGAACGCGATGCCGCAAGCGGCATTCGCGACTTCGAGGCGGTGAACGAGCTCGCGCGACACGAGGGTCTAGAACTTGATGGCGATCACGACATGCCGGCCCACAACCGCACCCTCCTCTGGCGCCGCGCCTAGATTCCGCGGCGCGCCGCGCGGCCCGTGCAGCGCTGCGCGCTTGAGCCCCGTGCGACGCGGATGCCGTCATGCCTTCTGCCAGAAGGCGGGCCCTGCGGCCCGTCCTCGCCTGGGCGCGGCGTGAGGCCGGCGCTGGCCGCGTACCCGAGCCATGCTGCTTTTGAGCCGCATTCTGCCGGGCGTCGCCTGTGTTGCGCTGCTGGCCGCGGCGGCGCTGTGGCTCGAACGGCGCCGCGCGATGCTGCGCGCTGAGAAACTGCACGAGGCGCGCGCGCGCGAGCTCGCGGAGCTCTCCACGTACCTGCAGAATTTCGCCGAGAAGGAACGCTCGGAGATTGCGCGCAGTCTGCACGATGAGCTCGGCGGTCTCTTGACGGCGGCAAAGATGGATCTGTCATGGCTGCAGTCGCGCCTTGGCGAGCCGCCCAATGAAGGGCGCCTCACCCAGCTCGGTGAAGCCCTCGACCAGGCGATGAACGTCAAGCGGCGCGTTGTCGAGCATTTGCGCCCGTCGCTTCTCGACCACTTTGGCCTTGCCACCGCATTGCGTGCTTACGCGGAATCGACCTGCGCCAAGGCCAATCTCAAGTTCGACGGCGCAGTCGACGACGCGGTTGGGCCGGTGCCGAAGGACATCGCCATCGCGCTCTTTCGTCTGGTGCAGGAGGGAATGACCAACATCACCCGCCATGCCAATGCTCACAGCGTGCGTCTTGAATTCGGCGGCGATGCGCGCCGATACACACTCAGGCTGTGCGACGATGGCCGCGGCTTCAGGCTCGCGGACGGCGAATTTCGCTGGTCGCATGGCTTGACGGGGATGCGTCATCGCATCGAAGCCCTGAACGGGAGCTTCACCCTGCGCTCCATGCCCGGCAGCGGAACTCAGATTGAGGTCGAAGTCCCGCGAGTGCAGGCGGCGGCCTAAGGACTACGCGCGGCGCGCAGCAGTTAATGGCCGGCAGGGCTGTCTGAGTATTTCGTGCGGCCGTGCGCGACGATACCCTTCAACTGCGAAATATCGCGCATCTTGTCGAGAAAATAATCCGCGCCGGCCGCAAAACAATGTTCGCGCACGAAGTCCGATGCGTAATTGGTGAGCACCACAATGAGCGGCTGTGCATGCGGCGGATAGAGTTGCCGGGCGTTGCGCACCACGGCGATACCGTTGCCTTCGGCGAGTTCGATGTCGACGACGAGGACGTCAAATGCGCCCTCCTTGAGGTGGGATATCGCCTCGGATTGCGTGGCGGCCTGCGCGGCAACTGCCACCGAACCCGGATCTGACAAGAGCTCAACGAGGCGGTGGCTCAAAGGTTCAGAATCCTCGATAAGGAGGATACGACGCTCCACCGTCGCGGTGCTCTTCATGCGCGGCTGCGCATCGGATGTGTTCAGCGTCTTCATTGCACCAGATCGTTCTTGATCGCGTAGTAGGTCATGTCGGCATTGCTCTTCATGCCCATCTTTTCCAGGATGCGCGTGCGATAGGTGCTGACCGTCTTGACGCTGAGAAAGAGCGCGGCGCCGATCTCGGTGACGCTCTGGCCTTCGGCGAGCTTGCAGAAGATCTGAAACTCGCGCTCGGAAAGCACCGCATGCGGCGGCTCTGAGCCGGTGGGCCCCTGCATGCCGTTGACGAGCACCTCAGCTAGTTCCGGACTCACATAGCGTCCGCCGCGCACTGCGGCGCGGATGGCGCGGCATAGTTCGTCGGGTGCGGCCGTCTTGCTGACGAAGCCGCTCGCGCCCGCACGCAACACGTTCAGGCCGTACTGCTTTTCGGGATACGCCGACAGCACGAGGGTCGCGACCGACTCGTGATGCGACTTAATGCGCCGCAGGACATCCAGCCCCGACATGTCCGGCAATGACAGGTCGAGGAGCAGCACGTCGCAGGCCTTGGTGCGCAACATCTCGAGGGCCTCGCGCCCGGTGGCGGAATCTCCGACCCAGGAAAAATCCGACTCCGCCTCAATGATCTGCTTGAGGCCGATGCGCACGAGCTCATGATCGTCAACGACTGCAACGCGAGTGGACGGCATGGGACCCTATGTCAGTGACAGAATTTGCGCTCGCAGAGGCCGGAGCGTAGCGGCGCCTGCAAGGGATGGGCAGCGGTGTTGGGAGGCGATCATCCTGCAAAACGGCGCAAGGCGGCGTAGGAATCCTCCGACATGTGGCGCGCCTCCATCTCAACGAGGCGGCGCAATGGCATCGGTTCCATGTGCCACATCACGCGTACCTTCGCTCGCCACGGTCTCGAAGGCCTCCACCTCCTCTGCAGTCAGGCTCGCCTTGCCCTGGTACGTTTCGAGCCGATTATACAGCGTCTTCAGGCTCACCCCCAGGATCTGCGCGGCCTTGCGCTTTACCTGACCGCAGTAGGCGAGCGTCGCCAGCGTCACGCGGCGCTCCACTTCCGCAAGCGGTGTGCCGACATGGATCGTGATGCTCGTCGCGTCGTCACTCTTCGCATCAGCTGGGGCGTCGGCGATCTCGCCCTCGACCACTTCGTCGGCCATGATGTAGGCGCGCTGCACGTAGTTGCGCAGCTCGCGCACGTTGCCCGGCCAATGATGCTGATACAGGCGCACGAGCGCATCGCGCGAGAAGGACTTGCGAGTACCCTCGGCGACATTCTGCTCCTCGAGAAAAAACAGCGCGAGCTGCTCCATGTCAACACCGCGCTCGCGCAGCGGCGGCAGCTGGATCGGGAAGACATTCAGGCGGTGATAGAGGTCCTCGCGCAGCTTGCCCTCGGACACGGCCTTGTGCGGATCGCGGTTGGTTGCGGCGATGATGCGCACGTCGCTGGCGATCTGCGCATTGCCGCCGACGCGCGTGAACACTCCGGTCTCGAGCACGCGCAGCAATTTCACCTGCAGCTCCATCGGCATCTCCGTGACTTCGTCAAGGAAAACGCTGCCGCCGTTGGCGCGCTCGAAAAAACCCTTATGCTGGCGATCCGCTCCGGTGAAGCTGCCGCGTTCGTGGCCAAAGAGTTCGGTCTCAATCAGCTGCGGCGCGACGGCGCCGCAATTCAATGGCAGAAACGGCGCATCGCGACGGCGGCTGAGCTCATGCACGGTGTGCGCTGCGAGCTCCTTGCCGGTGCCGCTCTCACCGATCAGGAGGACGGTGGCGGAAGTGGGGGCAACGCGGCTTAGCTGGTCGTACAGCACCTGCATGCGCGGCGAGCTGCCCAGAATGCGCCCGAACCGGCCCAGCTTGCGCAGCTCCTCGCGCAGCGTGCCAATCTCCTGCTGCAGGGCGCTGGTTTTTTTAGCGCGCCTCAAGACCGCCTGCACGCGCTCCACTTCGGCAGGCTTCACCAGATAGTCGCTGGCGCCGGCGCGCAGCGCGGCGACCGCACTGTCGACTGTGGCGTGACCCGTGATCACGATGACTTCGGTCGACTCGGGATCCTCAAGCTCGCTCACGAGCTCGATGCCCTGGCCGTCAGGCAGGCGCAGGTCGGTCAGAAGCACATCGGGACGCTGGCGCCCAAGCTCGATGCGCGCATCGCGCAGGCACTGCGCACGCGCCACGGTAAAGCCCTCCATGCGCGCGACCTCCTGGAGTAGATCCAGGATGTCAGCGTCGTCGTCGACGATCAGCGCGTGTGCCATGTCGCTTCCACAGATGCTGCTTAAGCTGCTCGGGCCATAATGGGCGGCGCCGCCGGTTCCCCGGGCGCCACATTGGAATCAACTGTGCTGGTATTAGCGGCCCGGCTGCCGGTCCCGCTCAGTCCCGGCGCGAGGCTCAAGGGTATCACGAGCCGCCCGCGGACCCCTTGAAGTACGGCCCCTAGGGCCATGGCGGGCTACAAAACGCCCGCCGGCGTAGGTAGGTTTTCTAAGGCTGTGAAGCTTTTACACGCGCGAAGCGGTGGTCGCGGCCACTGCGTATTCCTGCCGTAGGGATTCGATCTGCTCCATGCGCTGCTCGATTCGGGCAGATTGGGTCTTCACGGTGCGCAGGATGCGCCGCGCCAAGTAGCCCTTGAGCGCATCTTCGTAGCGGTACAGGACGCGCTGCTGTTCGCGCTGCCACTCTTCCAGTACGAGCGCCTCGCTCGATCCCAACAGGAGCGCCTTCGCCGCGAGCCAAATGCGGCTGCGCACCCATGCGCCCGCTGGATTTCCAATGGCAGGCTCGCCGCCGAGCATCAGAACTAGCGCTTGCAGCTCATCCCCGTAGCGTCCCCACTCCTCGCCGCGATGACGCAGCAGCGAGCGCAGCTGCGAGCCCGAGCGCGTCTGGGCGCAGGCGCGGCAGAAAGCTTCGGCGCCGCGGCAGCTCACAATGAGGCGATTTAAAGTTCGAATCGTTTCTCGAGCACGCATATCAATCCCCGTAGAAGTGTTCCGTCGTACTTCCTAGCACAAAGCGTGCCGTGCCAAATTGCCTGCGCTGGCATAGTCATTGCATGTTTCTGCCACCCCCACTCGGCGGGCTGAAGAAAAATCAGCCCGCCTTTTTTTTGCGGCGCTATTGGCTGCGCCCCGGCAGCCTTGCTGCGGCTGCCATCCGGTTGGGTGAAAGGCGGCGAATCATCGGTACGAACCTCGCGGGGTCCATGGGCTTCGTCACATGCAGATCAAAGCCCGCCGCGAGCGCCGTGGCGGCGTCGTCGGCCGAGGCAAGCCCGGTGAGCGCAACCGCAAGCACACGGTTGCCGGATTGCAGCGCGCGCAGCTTGCGCACGAGCGAGTAACCGTCTTCGACGGGCATCCCGATATCAGTGACGACCACGTCAAAGCTTGCGTCTTTGGCGCACAGCTTCTCGTAGGCGGAAGCGGCCGAATCGCTGACGGCGACTTCCGCGCCCTGCAGGCGCAGCAACTCCGCGACCACGGCGCGTGCCTCCGGCTCATCATCGACCACCAGGATGCCAAGCCCGCTGAGGGGCTGCGGCGCGCCGGCTGCGAGCATGGGCGCGCTCGTGAGGGCGGCAGGCGCAAAGGCGCGGCCCGGCAGGCGCACCACCACGGTCGTACCCTGACCGACGCCGTCACTCGAGATGCGCACGGCGCCACCATGCAGCGCCACGATCTCGCGCGCGAGCGCAAGCCCAAGGCCCAAGCCGCCAGCGTGACCCGTGCGCGGCGGGTCGGCGTGATGCGCGCGCTCAAACACCCGCGGCAGGAGCTCAGGTGCAATGCCGCAGCCGCTATCGGCGACGCCGAGCTCAAGTTCACCTCCGTCGCGGCGCAGCCAGATGCGAATTTTGCCGTCGGCGGGCGTGAATTTGATGGCGTTCGACAGCAGGTGTGCGACGACCTGACGCAGCCGCTCCGTGTCGCCGCGCATCTCACCGGGAGTCGCGGCAAGATCCGCGACGATCTCGATGCCTTTGGCCTGCGCAGTTGCGCTCGCACCCTCGATGGCGATGGCCGCGACGCTCGCGAGCTTCACCGCGCGCGCATCGATTCTGAATTTACCGACGCCGAGGTGCGCAAAATCAAGCACGTCGTTCACGATGCGCAGCTGCGCTCTGGCGCTGTGTTCGACGCGCGCCGTGATGGCTTTGATCTCCGCATCCTCGCCGCGCTTGATCGCCAGGATGCGGTTCCAGCCGAGCATCGAATGCAACGGCCCGCGCAGCTCGTGCGAGATGCGCGCCAAAAGCTCCAGGTTGGCGCGATTGGCTGCGGCAGCGCGCGCGGCAAGCTCGCCCTCGCGCAGGGCAAACGCCTTGAACTCCTGTAGCGCCTGATGCTCAGCCGTGACGTTGCTCGCGACCAGCACAAGCTCCTTAGCTGCCCGCTTGCGCACGGCGGCGCCTTCGTCGCTGTCCGCAAGCACGCAGCGTCCGCGCAGCGCTATGTACTGCGTCGTGCCGCACGGCCAAACGGCGCGCACCGTAAGATCAAGCGGCGCGCCTTGCGCCAGTGCCGCCGTAATGGCCTGCGCAAGCGCAGCGCGATCCTCTTCATGGACGCGTGTGTCCAGATCGCCGCGCTCGAGGAGCGCATCGGGCGGCCAGCCGAAGTGGGCTTTAAAGTGCGCATTGGCGTGCAGCCTGCGGCGCCCGCTCAGGATTCTGCAGAATCCCACGCAGCCTGCGCCCAGGACGACTTCGAGCGCATCTTTCGCGCGTGCGAGCACCGCGCGCGCGCGCCGTTCGCGATTGAGCGCGGCGCGCAGGTGTGCGGACTCGGAACCCATGTGATCGTCGCGAATTGTATTCATGTCGTTTTCTGGTGCTAGGTAAGTGCGCCGGTTCGGGGTGCTTTTTTTACACGTCTTTGCAAGATCTCCGCAGCACACCGGAGCGTTTGGCACAGCCGTCGCATGGGGTGGTGGAATTGAGGGCCGTACACACAGGGTTATCCGGATGTTCAACGCGGTAATTGGCCTACGCCTGAAGCAGCAACTCGCTCTGACCCCAAGGTTGCAGCAGTCAGTCAAACTATTGCAGCTGTCGGCACTCGACTGCGTGCAAGAACTGCACCAAGCCATGGCGGAGAATCCGTTCCTCGAGGAGGACACCGACGCAGCAGAGGGCACAGCAGCGCTCGAATCCCCCGAGGAGAGCGGCGAGCGCGATTTCGAGAATCCCGACGCCGGCTTCACGAGCGGCGGCGCGGATGATATTCCGGACTGGACCGAATGGACGGCATCGCCCTCGTCGCTGCGGGATCTGCTCAAGGATCAGTTGCTGCTCTTGGGTCTGGGCGAACGCGACTTTGCGCTCGCCAATCTCATCGTGGATGCGCTCGACGAGGATGGCTTTCTGCGCCAGCCGCTCGATAAGCTGCTTGCGGACGAGGCGGGCCTTGAGCCCGGAGAGCTGGAGACGGCGCTGCGGATCGTGCAGACGCTCGAGCCAAGCGGAATCGCGGCGCGCGATCTTGCCGAGTGCCTGTCGTTGCAGCTGCAGGCCCTGGATTCCTCGCTGCCGGGGCACGCCCTGGCAGTGCAGATCGCGCACGACAAACTTGCGATGATGGCGGCGCGCGATCATGCACCGCTGCGCGCCCGGCTGGGGTGTACGGAGGCGCAGCTGCAGGCGGCCTTCGAGCTCATCCGCCACCTTGACCCGCGGCCGGGGTCCAAGGTCGGCACCTTCGAGCCGCGCGCCATCATCCCCGACGTGATTGTGCGCAAGGACAAGAAGCGCTGGGTGGTGAGCATCAACGCGGCCATCTACCCGCGCATCCGCGTCAATCAGCACTACGCGGACTGTCTGCGGCGCGCGCGCGCCGCAGACAGCGCGCCGCTCGCACAGCATCTGCAGGAGGCGCGCTGGCTGGTGCGCAATCTCGAACAGCGCTTTCTCACCATCCAGCGCGTCGCCGAAGCAGTGGTCGCGCGGCAGCGCAATTTTTTCGAGTACGGCGATCTGGCGATGCGCCCGCTCACGCTGCGGGAGATCGCCGCAGAACTTGATCTGCACGAGTCGACCGTCTCGCGGGCGACGAGCCACAAATTCATGGCGACGCCGCGCGGCGTGATTTCGTTCAAGCGCTTCTTTTCGCGCCAGCTCGCCACCGCGAGCGGCGGCTCATGCTCGGCGACTGCCATTCGCGCGCTGATGCGTGAGTTCATTGCCGGCGAGGACCGCAGCCACCCGCTCTCGGACGTGCAATTGACAGAGCTTCTGACCGTGCGCGGAGTCAAGGTGGCGCGTCGCACCGTGACGAAGTACCGCCGCTCCATGCAATTACCCGCCGTTGAGTCGCGGCGCGCCTGAGCTCAAGCCTACGCGTGTAGGAATCCTCCGACACGCGCTTCGGAAGCCAACCCCGCGTTGCACGGTCATGCGCCGACTGTTGGCGCCCGAGGGCGCCTGTAGCTTGCACTCCCACCCAAAGCCAGTACGGAGCGCTCAAGCATGGTAGCCGACGACATGGTAGCCCTGATGCCCCAGATGCATAACTTCGCGCGTTCGCTGTGCCGGGACGCCGTGCGTGCGGCTGATCTCGTGCAAGAGGCCCTGCTGCGGGCGTTGAGTAATGTCGAGCGTTTCCAGCCGGGCACGAACCTCAAGGCGTGGCTCTTCACCATCCTGCGCAACGAGCATTATTCGCAGTTGCGCCGGCAGAAGTTCGAGGCGGTGGGCGTGGATACCAGCACCCTGCCGGAGCCGAGCGTGCTGCCGGATCACGACGGTGAGATTGAACTGCGCGAACTGAACAGCGCGCTCTCCACCCTGCCGACCGGCCAGCGCACCGCACTGCTGCTCGTCAGCGCGAGCGGCCTTTCCTACGAGGAGGCGGCGGCCATTTGCGGCTGTGCCGTGGGCACGATCAAAAGCCGCGTAGCGCGCGCGCGCGAGATGCTGGTGGAACTCCTCGAAAACAGCGCATCCGCGCCGCGGCAGCGCAAAGCAGCGCAGGTGTCTCAGGCGCGCGCCGCCAGGGCCTCGAGAGCGCTGCCCGTCACGCGGCACGTCTTCCATTCCTCCTTGAGCTCCGCGCCGAGCTTCCGATAAAAGCCGATCGCGGCTTCATTCCAGTCGAGCACCGCCCACTCGAGCCGGCCGCAACCGCGCTCGAGGGCGGTGCGGGCGAGCCACTGGAGCAGATAGCGCCCCACTCCGCGGCCGCGTTGCGCGGGTCTGACGAAGAGATCCTCCAAATAAAGCCCGGGCCGGCCGAGGAAGGTCGAAAAGGAATGGAAGTAGAGCGCGAATCCCACCGGTTCGGCGTCGACGCAGGCAAACACAACCTCCGCAAACGGCCGGGGACCAAAAAGCCCCGCGCGCAGCTTGCCTTCCGTCGCCACGACCTCGTGCGCCAGATGCTCGAATTGCGCAAGCTCGCGGATGAAGTCGAGGATCAGAGCGACTTCATGCTCAGCAGCTCGACGCACGCTCAAGCTACCGCCCATGCGTCAGCCCGTGCTCTGCAGGCCCTGTGCGATCCCGCCGATGCTCGCGAGCAGCGCCTCAAATAGATCGCGGTCCGCGCGCTCGCTCGCGCGCCAACGCTGCAAGAGATCGACCTGCATGAGATTCATGGGATCGACATAAGGATTGCGCAGCTGCAACGCCCGCTGCAGCGTCGGATCCGTGTCAAGCAGCGCCGCGCAGTCCTTCACCGCGAGCACGTGTTCGCGCGCCGCCGCGTACTCGCGGCGGATGTCGGCGAAGAAGCGGTGCAGCGGAGTTGGCGCGAGGACGTTATAGGCCTGCGCTATCTCCAGGTCAGTGCGCGCGAGCATCGCCTCGATGTCGTCAATCAGATTGCGCAGAAAGAACCAGTTTGCGTAGCCCGCGCGCAGTGTCGCAAGCCCAAAGCGCTCGATGGCGGCATGCAGGCCGGCGCCGGCGCCGTACCAGCCGGGCAGCATGTGCCGCGCCTGCGTCCAGGCGAACACCCATGGCACCGCCCGCAGCGCGCCGAGCGCCTCAACTCCGCCGCGGTACACCGGGCGGGCGGCGATCTGCATCCTTTCGATGACATCGATAGGCGTCACGAACCGAAAGTAGTCGTAGAACGCAGGCTCGCCGTGCACCAGGCGCCGATAGGCCGAGCGGCTCTCGGCGGAAATCGTTGCGGCGCACTTGAGCTGTTCCGGGTCATCGCTCGCGAGCGCGCCGCTGCGCGCGGCAAACGTGCACAGCGACAGCGCGTTGAAGGCGCGCTCCAGAGTGCGCATGGCGATGGGTCGCAGCCCGTAGCTTTGCTGCACAACCTCGCCCTGCTCCGTGAGGCGCAGCACGCCATTGACGGCCTCGGCCGGCGCGGATTTCACCAGCGCATCGATACGGCCGCCGCCGCGCGCGATGCTGCCGCCGCGACCGTGGAAAATCACGTGACTTTCGTGATCGGCGGTGAGCACCTGCGCGAGCGAGCGCTGCGCTTCGTGCAGGACAAAGCGCGACGCGCACAGCCCGGCTTCCTTATTGGTGTCGGAATAACCGATGAGCACGCACTGCTTGCGGCCGCGCGCCTCCAGATGGCGGCGGTAGCGCGCATCATCCAGCAGCTCGCGCATGGTCTCGCCGCAGCGCTCGAGCGATTCGATGGACTCAAACATGGGAGCGAAATCAAGCGCCACCTCGCCGGTGCGCTTGTCGTAGGCCTCAGCCCAGCGCGCGAGTAGGAGCGCCGCGAGCACGTCATCCGCGCCCGCAGCGCCGCTCACGATGAAATAACCGACGGCGTCCGGGCCGTAGCGATGACGGCCCTGCATGACCGCATCAAATACCGACAGACTGCGCTTGCCAAATGCATCAAGTTCCGCGCGTGGACCCACGTCGCCCTCCAGGGCGGCGCCGAGGAGCTGCCGCCGCTCCTCGCGCGGGCGCGCGCGCCAATGCGGATCGTCGAGCCCGCGCGCGACCATCTGCTGATGCACGCTCGTGTGCTGGCGGACATCGAGAGTTGCGATGTGAAAGCCGAAGGTGTCGATGCGCCGCAACAGCCGCCGCACGAAGAAAAGTCCCGCATGCGCGCCCTTGTTGGCATTCAAACTGTCTGCGATCAGCTGCACGTCGGCGCGAAACTGCTGCGGCTGCTCATAGCCGTTGGCACGCCCGGCATAGGTATGGCGCAGGCGCTCGCCGATCTGTGCGAGAAATACCCGGTAAGGCATGCGATCGTGGCGCGAGGATACGCTGGTGCGCGCGCTCGGCAGGAGCGTCACGTAGTCATCGATGCGCGCGCTGAGGGCTGCCGAGACGCTGATGCGGCTCGCGCTCTGCGAGAGCTGCTGCACGAGCGTCTGGCATTCTTCAAAGTAGGTGTTCACGATCATCTGCTGCTGACGCGCCAGAGTCTCGCGGATGCTCTTGGCATGCACGTCGGGGTTGCCGTCCATGTCGCCGCCCACCCAGGATCCGAAATGCAGGATCGTCGGCAGCTCGAGCGAGTCCGACGGCACACCGTAGAGTTTTTCCAGCGCCTGGCCGATCTCGTCGTAAAACGGCGGTACCACCCGGTAGAGGATCTCAACCAGATAGAAGAGCACGTGCTCGCGCTCATCGGAGACGGTCAGCTTCTCGCGCGGATGATCTTCGGTCTGCCACGCGGCGGTGAGTTCGGTGCGCAAGCGGCCGGCGATGCTGCGCACTTCGTTCGGTGCAAGAGTCGGATCGAGCCGATCGAGCATGAGCTGCGTGATGCGCTGCTGCTTGCGCAGCACCGTGCGCCGCGTCGATTCGGTCGGATGCGCCATGAACACAGGCTCGATACGCAAGCTGCCGATGAGCGCGAGCACCTCATCCAGGCTTGCGCCGCGCGCCTTCAAGGCGCCGAGCGCATCCTCGACGCCGCCCGGCTGCGGCCGCGCGCTCTCCTTCAGGAAGTACTGGCGCCGGCGCCGGATGCGGTGCACTTTTTCTGCAAGGTTTACGACCTGAAACCACGCCGAAAACGCGCGCACCAGATCGCGCGCCGCCGCAGGCGGGCGCCCCTGCACGCGCGCGGCAAGCTCGATCCCCGCCTGCGGATCGCCGTCGCGGCGCCGGATGGCACACACGCGATCCTGTTCCACAAGTTCAAGGAGCGCAGCGCCGCCCTGCTCGCGCAGGATATCGCCCACGAGCGCGCCCAGGGCATGTACATCCTCGCGCAGCGCGGCGTGCTGCGGCGGAAAAAGGATCTCGCTGCGATTCATGGTGAGCCGTCGATTCTACCGCGCGAGGAGCTGCCGGGGCGCTGTGATATCTATCCGTCCCCGTGAGTGCAGCGCGAGCGCCTTCCTGAGCCTCTCGCACTGCCGATGGCGCGGGCGGGAGCGTACCGCTCGGTCGCGGTGCGAGAGCGGCTTGCGGGCGCCGCAATCAGATGCGGGGTGCGAGGGCTGATAGCGCTGGCGCGCCAGAGCGGAAATTAGACGCGGCGCAGTCTACGAGGCCAGCGCACGCACTGTGCTGCGCGGGGCGAGCAAATGGCGGAAGTAGCTGATGGTCGGCTCGAGACCGTCTTCGAGCTTCACGGTGGGTTGCCAGCGCAGCACCGCCTTGGCCTTCGTGATGTCAGGCTGACGCTGGTGTGGATCATCGCCGGGCAGAGGCTTATAGCAGATCTTCGAGCGCCCGCCGACCTTGTGCAGGATCAATTCCGCGAGCTCCAGAATCGTGAACTCATTGGGATTGCCGACGTTGATAGGCCCGATGACGGCAGCCGGCGTGTCCATCATCAGCAGCATCGCACGCACCAGATCATCCACGTAGCAGAAGCTGCGGCTCTGTCGGCCATCGCCGAATACGGTGATGTCCTCGCCGCGCAGGGCCTGCACGATGAAATTCGACACCACACGGCCGTCGTTGGGATGCATGCGTGGACCGTACGTGTTGAAAATGCGCAGAACCTTGATTTCCAGCCTGTGCTGGCGGTGGTAATCGAAGAACAGCGTCTCGGCGCAGCGCTTGCCCTCGTCGTAGCAGGCGCGCACACCATTGGGGTTCACATTGCCCCAGTATTCCTCGCGCTGCGGGTGGGCGGATGGGATCGGGTCGCCATAGACCTCGCTCGTTGAGGCCTGGAGGATGCGCGCGTTTACGCGTTTGGCGAGCCCGAGCATATTGATGGCGCCGTGGATGTTGGTCTTTGTCGTCTGCACCGGATTGCGCTGATAGTGCACGGGGGAGGCGGGACAGGCGAGATTGTAGATTTGCCGCGTTTCGATATAGAGCGGAAAAGTCACGTCGTGCCGCAGGAATTCGAAATTATCCAAGCCGAGAAGATGCCGTATGTTCTGCTTGGAGCCGGTGTAGAGATTGTCGACGCACACGACGTCGCGCCCCTCCTCGGTCAGGCGCTCGCACAGGTGCGAGCCCAAGAAGCCGGCACCGCCGGTCACCATGACGGTTGGGTTCATGCGAGCGCACTCGCGCGCCGACAGATAATCGATGGCGGACACGACGGCTGGGCGGCATCTGCCGGGCAACCAGCGCAGCATGCGCACGCGCAGACTCTGCTTCTTTTCATTGTTCTCACGTCAATCCGCTCACCGGGCGAAGGCCAATGGATCCTTAGCCGCGCCGTCCGTACATCCCCAATCCCAGCTCTGCCATGGCTGCAGCCGCCGGCGCCGCCATATCACCACAGTGTAGTGCGGAAAGCTTTCTTTAACCTTTCGCGCACTCGGGGTGTGGTCGATTTGACATTAATGTACCCTCACGGCAACAACACAACGTGCAACTCCTCGCAGCGGTTGACTGCGAGCTCAAATTTTCACGCCAGAGCATTCGCTCAAGCCTTGTTGCACTGCGAACGGTCGTGGCAGCGCCCGATTGGGCGCGGCGCGGTGGCGCACGCGCATGCCCCAAGGAGATTCAGTCCCAGCGGTTCGCATGCGTGGCAAAATCTGCGCGGCGCTGCTGCCGCACCACGCAGAAGCGCTGCCCGGTCGGCGCCTCCATCACGCACCAGCTGTGCACCATGCCGACCTTTTTCGCGCCGAGCTTGAGCAGGCGTTCGACTTCGGCTTCCACATCATCGGTTTCAATATCAAGGTGCACGCGGCTTGCGTGTTCGACCCGCTGCACCTCGATCCCCAAGCCGTCGGGACCGGTGTCGAAGCTGCGATAGCCCGCCTCCTCCGGCTTCATCGACACGGGCTTGAGCGGATAGCCAAGCGCTGCGCTCCAGAATTCTGCCGCGCCCTCAAGGTCTGCCGTCTGGCAGTCAATGATGAAACCTGATAGTCGACTCTTGTGCATCGAATCACCTTTCAAGGGCGCGCGCAGCCGTCCGCACGCACGCGATGGTTGAGTAGGCGACTCTAGCCGGCGAGCAGGATGGCTTCGGCATGCTCGAGGGCCTCGGGCGGACCGTACAGCACGACGACGTCGCCGTCGCGCAGGCGCGCGTGCCCATCGGGCTCGCGCCCCAATATGCCCTGTCTGCGGATGCCGGTAAACGCCACCTGCGCGCCGCGCGCGCGCGCCTCGTCGATCGTGCGTCCGATGGCCCAGGCCTGCGGCGGCAGAACCACGGATTTGACCTCTTCCTCATATTCATTGGTATCGTCGATCGGATGCTCGCCGTCGCGACTGACGATGTTGCGCAGGACCGCGTAGCGGGTGTTTCTGATCTCGCCGATCGTGCGCACCACGCGCCACACCGGTACGCGCAGCAGCATCAGCACCTGGGAGACGAGCATGAGACTCGCCTCGAAAGTCTCCGGCACGACCTCGGTAGCCCCCGCCGCGCGCAGCTCGGTCAAGCGCGCATCATCCGGCGTGCGCACCAGAATGGGAACATCAGGACGCACGCGCCGGATGCTGCGCACGATCCCGATCGCAACCGCCGGCGCGGCGAAGCTCACGACCACCGCGCTCGCGTTTTGCAGCCCCGCCTGCGCCAGCATGTCCTCGTCCGCGGAGTCGCCGAAAATCACCGGATCGCCGGTCTGCCGCGCCGCGCGGATCCGCGCCGGATCAAGATCGAGCGCGATGAACTCAAAGCCCTGCGATTCGAGCACGCGCGCGACGTTCTGCCCGACGCGCCCGAAGCCGCACAGAATCACGTGATCGCGCGCGGCGATCTCCCCGGTCGCCGCGGCCTCGCGCTCGATCGCCGTCGCTGGCGGACCGCGCTCGCGCAGCAAAAGCCGGGCGATGCGCTTGTTGTTGCTCAGGATGAGTGGGCTTAGCACCATGGAGAGCACGATCGCAACCAGCAGCGGCTCGCCCCACTGCGGCGCAATCAAATTGCCGCGCAGCGTAATGGTGAAGAGCGCGATGCCGAACTCGCCGCCGATCGACATCACGACTCCCGTGCGGATGGCCTTGAACGCCGAGCCGACGAAGGCGCGCGTTACGAGCGCAGCGAGCGCGCCTTTGATCACGACGAGCCCGAGCAGCATGAGGGAGATCGTCGCGAACTCACTCACGAGCAGACGCACATCCAGGAGCATGCCGACGGAGATGAAAAACAGACCGAGGAGAATGTCGCGGAAGGGCCGGATGACGACCTCGATCTGGTGGCGATATTCGGTTTCGGCAACCATCATCCCGGCGAGAAACGCACCGAGCGCCAGCGACAGGCCGGCAAGATAGGAAGTCCATGCCGCCGCGAGCACGACGAAGAGAACCGCGAGGGTGAAGAGCTCGCGCAGGCGCGAGTGAGCGATCACGTGGAACAGCGGCCGCAACAGCCAGCGGCCCGCGGCCAGCACGACCATGACCGCAAATGCGCCGCCGGAGACAAAGAGGAGCGTCCCCAGAACCGAGAAGTCGGCTGCGCTGCCGCGCGCCAGCGCGGAGGCCAGCGCCAGGAGCGGCACAAATGCCAAGTCCTGAAAGAGCAGCATGCTGAAGGCGAGCCGCCCGTGGGTGCGATTGAGCTCCGCACGGTCGGTGAGCTCATGCAGGATGATTGCGGTTGAGCTCATGGCGATGGCGCCGCCGACCACGGCAGCGATGAGCCACGGCACGCCCAGCAGACGCGCAATGACGGCCACGACCGTGACCGTAAGCGCCACCTGTGCGGCGCCGAGGCCAAAGACTTCACCGCGCATGGCGAGCATGCGCGGAAAGGAAAATTCCAGCCCCAGCGTGAAGAGCAGAAAGACGATGCCGAGCTCGGCGAGGCGGTCCGTCGTCTGCGACTGCGCGACGATGGCGATGGCGTGCGGGCCCAGACCCATTCCGACGATGAGATAGCCGAGGATGGTCGGCAGGCCAAGCCGCCGCGCAATCGTGACAACCAGGAGCGATGCCGCGAGCAGAATGAGGACTTGAGTCAGCGGCTCATCGAGCATCTGCAAACTTAGACCGGCGCGCCGCGCTGGCGCAAGACAGGCGCGCCGCAGGACTACGAGTTCATCAATACTGTCGTGTCGTAGCTCTCAAAGCCGCGGATCGCGCGGCCGTAGGCATCGTAGACCCACTGCTCGGCCACTTTGTCGATGCGCGGCGCAAGCAGCATGCGCAGCACTATGTCATCTTTCGGCCGGGTATCATCCTGCGCAAGCAGCTGCTCAATCAGGCGCGTAAGCCGGTGCACGAGCTCGTTCACGAAGCGCAGATGCGCGGCGTCGTGCACCTGCTCGGCCGTCGGTCCGTAGGCGCTGCGCGCGGTTTCGGCAAGCTCGTGCAGAAGCAGGTTCAGCAGCCGTGCCTTGTCGATGTAGGCAAGTTCCGTGAAGTACTGGATTTCCGATTCGATGTTCACGATTGCGCCCGCAATATCCTACGCGGGGAAAAAGTCGATGGGTTTCGTCGTGGTGATGGGCTCGACGTCCTTCGCCTCAAAGCGGAACAACTTTACCCGCAGCACAATCTTGTTCTCAAGCTCCGGATCGCCGAGCTCGCTCGACACCAGGCGGCACATCGTCACCTCGCCCGAGGGCGCAATCGTGAACTCCAGAACGAGCTTGCCCTGCAGATCCGGGCGCTCGCGCAGCGCGCGGCTGTAGAGCGCATAGATCGCGCCTTTGTTGCGATCGAAGACGAGCTCGATCTCTTCGCGCGAGCGCGCTGCCTTGCCGCTTGCGCCCGTGCGCGTCGCGGGCCGGCTATCAAGTCCCGAGCGCGCGATCGCCGAAGACACCGCCGTGGTCTCATGTCCGTTGAGCGAGCCTGCGCCGGTGCCAAAGCCCCGGCTCGAATTCGCCGAGGTAATGCCGCCGCTGCCAGCACCAACTTTGGAGGTGATGAGCGAGCGCTCCGCGTGCGAGTCCGCCCCCACGGCGCCCGTCAGGTTCTTCGTCTCCCCAAGGGTCGGGTCGGGCATCTGCTCGCGCAGGTCCGCAAGTTCATCTTTGACCTGGTTCAACTGCTTTTCGGCCTTCTCGCGCGCCTGCTGAGTGCGGTCCACGGGCGGCGGCGTGACCGGTATCTTCTTCACCGGCTCGACTTTCGGCGCTTCCTGCACCGGGGGCGGCGGCGGTGGCGGCGGCTTCACCTGGTTCTCGATCATCACGCGCGCCAGACGCTGCGGAATGGCCTCTTCGCTCGCCGGTCGCGGCGGCGCGGGCAAGAGCGGGATCAGGATCCCGAGGAGCAGCAGCAGCGCAAGCCCGACCTGCAGGATCCGGCGGTAACGCTGGCTCGCCTCGGAATCGCCTTCCCAGGGCAGTTCAAAGCGGCGGTAATAGGGGGCTAGCAGCACAGCAAATTTCCCGCGAGACCCTAACTACCCGGCGCCTGTCCGGCGACGAACGGCTTTTCCTTCTGCAGCACGGCGAGGGAAATGCGTCCGTAGTCGGCATCGGTGCAGGTGGCCATGACCTTCTTCAGCACGTCGTAGGGCAGCGCCTTGTCGCCCATGACCGTGATCTCGCGCGCGGCAAGATCGCGCGCGGAGAGCTCGCGGCCGACCAGCATCGGCCGCTTCAGCGCGTCGCGCAGCGCTGGGATGATGGGCGCAGGGTTCGCGCGGATATCGGCGACGCTTGCAATGCGCTCGCCCTGCACGAACAGATCCGTCTTCGTGATCATCACCACCACCGATTGACGCGGCGAGGTCTGCGCGATCGACTGCGGCACCTCCACGCCCTTGGTGTTCTGAATGACCTCCACTTCGGTCGAGTAGACCAGCAGAAACGCCACCATCACGGTCAGGATGTCGATGAACGGGATGAGATTGAGCGTGACATCCGCGCGATGCCGCATGTGATGCTCGGCCATGCGCCGGGCACGGTTCGACATACTCATTGCGGCACATCTCCGATGGATATGTCGGGGAAGAGTTCAGCCTGTACGGTGCGCGCATCCTGCTCGGTTTCAAAGACGCGCACCCGGTCCATGACCTGCACCAGGATGTCATAGGGAACATCCGGCTCGAAAAGCAGGCTCGCATCCGTCTTCTCGGGGAACTTCGCCTTCACGCGCTTCAGATAGTTGGTAAGGCCCTCATAGTCGTAACCGCCCGCGGTGTTGGGCAGTGTCGCGAGCGGGCCGCTGTTGCGATCGGCGACCTGCAGGGAGTCCTTACGCACCAGCACTTCAAGCTGCAGCCCGGGCGGCGGCTCCTTGAACTCGGTCTGCTGGGCCGGCAGGTCGAGCTCCAGTACCACCGTGCGCGAAAACACTGCGGTCATGAGCAGGAACGTGACGAGCACGGTAAAGATATCGATCATCGGCACGAGCAGAAGCTCGGCCGGCTTGCGCTTGTGGCGCGCGAGCTTTTTGGCGTCGTAGGTGCGGCGCATGCGAAAGCCTTCCGGCGCAGGTCAGCCGCTCAGGCTGCCTGAGCGGGCTCGGTTTTACGCTCGGTGATGGCGTTCAGGAACTTGACCGATGCCATCTCCAGGCTGTCGATGATCTCCGTGGTTTTCGTCTGCAGCCAGGCGTGAATGAACAGCATCGGCACCGCGGTCATGAGACCGAAGGCGGTACAGTTCATGGCCACCGAGATGCTCGCCGAGAGGAGATTTGCCTTCTCCGCAGGATTTACGGTCGCGACCGCCGCGAACGCGCGGATGAGCCCCATCACCGTACCGAGAAGCCCGAGCAGAGTCGCAAGGTTGGCAAAGGTTGCGAGGTAGTGGGTGCGCTTTTCGAGCCGCGGCACCACCTCCATGAGGCTCTCCTCCATCGCCTTCTCGATATCGTCACGGCGGCGCGCCGACTGAATGCGCGCCAATCCGTAATTCAAGATCTGCGCAATCGCCGCATCCGACTTGGATGTGATCTGCACGACCTGGCGGAAATCGCCCTTCGCCAGGAGCGGCACCACGTCATTCCACAGGTTGCGATTTTGCACCGCAGCGCGCGTGAGATAGATGTAGCGCTCGATCGCGATCGCGAGCCCGAATACGAGCACGATGGCGATCGGGTACATGAAATCGCCGCCGCCCTGAAAGAACCGAACAATGAGGTTCCATAAATCCATCGGCTTCACTCCCACTCAATCAAGCCCAACAAAGCTGAATGAC